>LNFM01000081.1_pt1 | contig 179713 bp, 181 predicted proteins | sample 596031 | NCBI WGS metagenome assembly LNFM01 (sample SAMN04254537, study PRJNA301005) | activated carbon metagenome | isolation source: dual media filters at the Ann Arbor, Michigan drinking water treatment plant | place: USA: Ann Arbor | reverse complement strand
ACCGCCGCGCCGCCGAGCGCGCAGCGCGAGGGTCCGGCGCGGCAAACAAAATTAGGCAGCAGGCGAAGCGTCAGCATGATCACGTTTCCCGCGTTTCGAAGTCGATGCGCGGATCGACCCATGTATAGGTGAGGTCCGAGATCAATCCGACGATCAGGCCGACGAGCGAGAAAATATAAAGCGTGGCAAACACCACCGGATAATCGCGGTTGATGATGCTTTCGAAGCCGAGCAATCCCAATCCGTCCAGCGAGAAGATCGTCTCGATTAATAGCGCACCGGAAAAGAACGCGCCGATGAAGGCGCCGGGAAAGCCGGCAATGACAATGAGCATCGCGTTGCGGAATACATGGCCGTAAAGCACGCGGCTTTCCGGCAAGCCCTTCATGCGCGCGGTGACGACATATTGCTTGCGGATTTCGTCGAGGAAGGAATTTTTCGTCAGCACCGTCATGGTGGCGAAAGCGCCAAGCGCCATCGAGATCAATGGCAAGGTGAGATGCCAGAAATAATCGATGACCTTGCCGTACCACGGCAGCATCGCGAAATTATCCGAGGTCAGCCCGCGCAGCGGAAAAATCGAAAAAAACGAGCCGCCCGCGAACAGCACGATCAGCAGGATCGCAAACAGGAACCCCGGCACCGCATAGCCGACGATGATAACGGCGGATGTCCAGGTGTCGAAACGCGAGCCATCCATGACGGCTTTTCGGATGCCGAGCGGAATCGAAATCAGATAGGTCAGCAGCGTCATCCAGAGTCCGAGCGAGATTGACACCGGCAGTTTCTCGATGACGAGATCGATTACCTTGGTGTCGCGGAAATAGCTCTTGCCGAAATCGAAGCGGATGAAATTCCAGATCATCAACAGAAAGCGCTCATGCGCCGGCTTGTCGAAGCCGAACTGAACCTCAAGCTCCTTGATGAATTTCGGGTCGAGCCCCTGCGCGCCGCGATATTTCGATGAGACAGGGTCCGCGCCGGCCCCGCCCGGCTGCACACCCTGACGCGCCACTTCGCTGCCGCCGCCGGAGACGCGCGAGAGCGCGTTCACGTCGTCGCCCATGAGTTGCGCGATCACGCGCTCCACCGGCCCGCCCGGCGCGAACTGGATCACGACAAACGAAACAAGCAGGATGCCCAGGATCGTGGGCACCATCAGGAGCACGCGGCGAAGAATATAGGTGGCCATCAAGGGTTCCGGTGGCTGAGCATCGGCAAACTGATGGGGTTCGCGGGCGGGGTCAACTGGTGGCTAGCTCTTCTTCGCCCACCAGGTGTCCGGGAATCCCGGCGCATAGCGCGGCTTTGTTTTCGGCCGCTCGAACTGGTCCCAGTACGCGACCCAGTGCGAGGCCTTGTTCCAGTGCGGAATCCAGTAGCGGCCGGCGCGTAGCACGCGGTCCAGCGCGCGGCAGGCGGTGACGAGATCGGGGCGGCTTTCGGCGCTGACCACTTTTTCAATGAGCGCATCCACCACGGGATCGGAAATCCCCGCATAGTTACGGGAGCCCTTGGCGGCCGCCGCCACGCTGGAGAAATAGGTTTTCAGTTCATCGGCGGGCGTCTGCGGAAAGATCAGCCGCACGACGGAAATGTCGAAATCGAAGTCTTCCATCCGCGCGCGGTACTGCGCCGTGTCCACCATGCGTATATTCGCGTCGAGCCCCACCGCTTTCAGGCCGTTGATGAATGCATTGTGATGGCGCTGGAAGGTCGGCTCGTTCAGCAGAAACTCGATCGTGATCGGCTCGCCCTTGGCGTTGGCGCGCTTGCCGTCCTTGATCTTCCATCCCGCTTCGTCCAGCAACCGCATGGCGCGGCGAAGCAGGGTGCGGTCGGAGCCCGACCCGTCGGAGACCGGCGGCACGAACGGCTCGCCGAATACTTCCGCCGGCAGCTTGTCGCGGAACGGCTCAAGGAGTTTGATTTCCTCCGGCGCCGGTGCGCCTTTCGCCATCATCTCTGAGTTCTGGAAGTAGGAATGCGTGCGGTCGTAGGAACCGTACATGTAATTCTTGTTCACCCACTCGTAGTCGAACGCATAGACCAGCGCCTCACGCACTCTCGGATCCTTGAATTTTTCGCGCCGCGTATTGATGAACCAGCCCTGCGCGCCGGATGGACGCTCGTCTGGAAGAATCTCGCGCTTGACGCGGCCGTCCTTCATGGCCGGAAATTCGTAGCGCGTCGCCCAGGTGATCGAGGTGAATTCCTCGCGGACCAGATAGGTCTTCGCGGTGAACCCCTCGAAAGCAATATCGCGGTCGCGGAAATATTCGAAACGGATCACGTCGAAATTGTTGTGTCCGCGCATCACCGGCAGATCGGCGCCCCACCAGTCTTTCACCCGCTCGAATTCCATATAGCGGCCCTGCTCGAAGCGGCCGACATTGTATGGCCCCGAGCCAAGCGGCGGCTCCAGCGTCGACTCTTCGAAGGGCCTTTTCGAGTAATAAGCCCTGGAGAAAATCGGCAGCGAGGCCGCAAAGATCGGCGCGTCGCGCCCGCGCTTCGCGGCAAATTTCAGCTTCACCGTGCGGTCGCCGTCCGCGTCGGCGGATTCCAGATCGAGCAGCAGCGTGCGGATATTCGTGTGGCCCTTGTCTTTCAGGATGTTGAGCGAAAAGGTCACGTCGGATGCCGTGATCGGCGAGCCGTCGTGAAAGCGCAGATTGGGGCGGAGCTGATAGATATATTCGCGTCCGTCGTCCGACACCGTCACCTTTTCTGCGGCGAGGCCATAAACGGCATCGGGTTCGTCGGCGGCGCGCACCATCATTGAGGAAAAACAAAGCCCCATCGAGTGGGCGACATCGCCGCGCAAGATGTAGGCGTTCAGATTGTTGAACGTCGCCGTGCCGCCGCCGACCACCTGCGAATAGAGGCCGCCCTTTGGCGCTTTTGGATTCACATAGTCGAAATGCGGAAAACTCGCGGGATATTTCAGGTCGCCGAATGCGGAGAGCCCGTGCGTTTCTTTCGCTTGCGCAATGCCGGGCCGCGGGAAAAATTGAGAAAGGGTGACGCCGGCGCCGAGCGCCAGCACCGTGCGGCGGGAAACCCCGCTCACTGCTTGGCTCCAAGTTTCGCCGCCCGTTCCTTGTCGAACCACCAGATGTCCGGGAAGCCGTAGGAATAGTCCGGCAGCTTGTCGGGCCGCGCGAAACGATCCCAGCGCGCGGTGCGCGAATAGTCGATGGTCCAGCTTGGCACCACGTAATGATTCCAGAGCAGCACCCGGTCCAGCGCCTTGGTGGCGGCAAGCAGCTCCGCGCGGTCCTTGGCGAAGATCACCTTGTCGATCATCGCGTCCACCGCCGGATTCTTGATGCCGCCGTAATTGCGCGAGCCCTCGCGGTCGGCGGCTTCCGAGCCGAAGAAATCGCGCTGTTCGTTGCCGGGCGAAAGCGACTGGCCCCAGCCCGAGGAGATGATGTCGAAGTCGCGGCTGCGCACGCGGTTCACATATTGCGGCGGATCGACGAGGCGGATCGTCATTTCCACCCCGAGCCGGTCGAGCGATGGCTTATAGAACAGCACCACGCGCTCGAATGCCGGGCTGTTCAGCAAAAACTCGACGCGGAACGGCTCGCCGGTCTTCACGTTGGTCAGCTTGCCGCCCCGGATTTCATAACCGGCTTCCTTCATCAGCCGCAGCGCTTCGCGCAGATTCGTGCGGCGCAGTTCTTCCGTGCCGCTCGAAGGATTCTTGTATTCCTTGCTGAAAACTTCCTCCGGCACCTTGCCGCGCACGGTTTCCAGAAGTTCAAGCTCTTTCCCGGCCGGCAATCCGGAAGAGGCAAGTTCGGTGCCGCTGAAATAGGAACCCACGCGCTTGTACTGATCGAAGAACAGCGTCTTGTTCATGCTCTCGAAGTCGAACACTGAATTGAATGCCATGCGCACGCGCGGATCCTGGAATTTCTCCCGCCGCAGGTTGAAGACGAATGCCTGCATCACGCCGCGCGCACGTTCCGGGAAAGTTTCGAGCACCACCTTCTTCTCGCGCTGCGCTGGGAAATCGTAGGCGGTGGCCCAGTTTTTCGCGGAGCTTTCGGCGCGGAAATCGTATTGATCGGCCTTGAAGGCTTCGAGTTCGACCGTGTCGTCGCGGTAGTATTCGTAACGAAGCTCGCCGAAATTATCCTTGCCGATATTCACCGGGAGCTTGGCAGCCCAGTAATCCGGAACGCGCTCGTAGGAAATCGTCCGCCCCGGCACGATATTCTTCACGCGATAGGCAGCGCCGCCAAGTGGCGGCTCCAGCGTGCCCGCGCTGATGTCGCGCTCTTTTCCGTTCGCGTCCTTGCCGGTCCACCAGTGCTTAGGCAGCACGTTGAACTGGCCGACAATCTGCGGCAGTTCGCGATTGCCTGGGCTGTCGAAGGTAAACGTCACTTCGCGCTCGGCGGTTTTCTCCGCCTTGGTGACATGGCGATAATAGAAACGCTGGTTCGGATTAAGCTTCACCAGATTCTCGAACGTCCAGATCACGTCTTCCGGCGTGATCGGTTTGCCGTCGTGCCACTTCGCTTCAGCGCGCAGCTTGTAGGTAACGGAAGAAAAATCCGCCGGGTAACGCACTGATTCCGCGATCAGTCCGTATTCGGTCGCCACTTCATCAAGCGCCGGCGCCATCAGCGTGTCATAGATCAACGTGATGCCGGCGGCCGGCTGCCCGCGCGGGATCACGAAGTTCAGCGTGTCGAAGCTGCCGTCCACGCCCAAACGAACAAGCCCGCCTTTGGGCGCATTCGGATTCACATAATCGAAATGCTGGAAGCCCGGTTTGTATTTCGGCTCGCCCATCAGGGACAAACCATGCCGCCACGGGGTCTCGCCCTGCGCGGAGGCGAGGGAAACGGCGGCGGCGAGCGAGCCAAGAATGAAAATCGAGCGTGAAAATCGCGAAGTCAGAATGCGCACAAAATGCTCCGTCCTTGCCGGCGAGACACAGGGTTGGTTGCAATTATGACGCTTTTGCGTGACCCCGCCAGCGGCGGGACGCGGTTAACGCGATCTTGAAGCGGAAGTGGCGATTACTTCGCGGCGGGAAGCGGTTTTGGGCTGTCCGCGAGCGAGTTCAGATACGCGATCAGGTCCGCGCGCTCAGCCGGGCGAGTGACTCCCGCGAACGCCATCGTGGTGCCCTTCACTTCGCCCTTCGGATTGGCGAGGAACTTGTCGAGCGCGGCAACGTCCCAGTTTCCGCCCATCGATTTCAAGCCGGCGGAATAGGCGAAGTTGCCGAGATGCGCACGGTTCGCGCCGACGATGTTCCAGAGGTTGGGGCCGACTTTGTTCGGGCCGCCCTTGGACAGGTCGTGACAGGCAATACATTTCTTGGCGGCGTTGGCGCCCTTCTCGGCGCTGGCGCTGGCGAGGCGGACTTCGATCGGATCGACCGGGCCGACGGCGGCCTGAGCAGCGCCCCCGGCGGCGGCCGGTTCGGCGGCGGCGACTTCATAGCCCGGCTTCTCGGGCTTCTTCGCGTGGAAGATGGCGCCGGAAAGCATGTTTATGGACAGCAGAAACAGGCAGGTCCCAAGCACCGCTCCGGCAATTTTATTGAGTTCGAAGCTGTCCATCGGGCCGCACTTTCCTTGCTGGATTGAGCCGAGAGGTACACGCTTTGCGGGGTTTCAGGCAACCCGTATAAGGGCGCGATCCGCTGCTACCTTCTGCCGCTCCGGCGGCCCATTGATCCAATCCATGCCTGAAACCCTCGCCTCCGAAACGATTGTGTTGATTCCGGCGCGGATGGCCTCCACCCGCCTGCCGGGCAAGCCGCTCGCCGATATCCATGGGCTACCGATGATCGTCCATGTTGCGATGCGCGCGGCGGAAGCCGAGATCGGGGATGTGTTCGTCGCGACCGACACCGCCGAGATAGCGAAGGCCGTCGAGGCGGCGGGTTTCAAGGCCGTGATGACGCGCGTCGATCACATCACTGGTTCCGACCGCATCTTCGAGGCATTGGGCAAGGCCGATCCGTCCGCAAAGGCGAAGTTCATTGTCAATCTGCAGGGCGATCTGCCGACGGTGGAGCCGGAAACGATCCGCGCCGCGCTGAAGCCGCTCAAGGATCCTGCGGTGGATATCGCCACCCTCGGCGTCGAGATCGAAGACGAGGCGGACAAGATCAATCCGAACATCGTGAAGGCGGTGGGCACGCCGGTCGCCGCGCGTCATCTGCGCGCGCTCTATTTTACCCGCGCGACGGCGCCTTGGGGCGAGGGGCCGCTCTACCATCACATCGGGCTTTACGTGTATCGCCGTCCGGCGCTGGAGCGGTTCGTAAAACTGAAACCCTCGCCGCTGGAGCTGCGCGAAAAACTCGAACAGCTCCGCGCGCTCGAAGCCGGCATGCGCATCGATGTCGCCATCGTTGACGCGCTACCGCTCGGCGTCGATACTCCCGCCGAACTTGAAAAGGCGCGCGCGTTGCTCGCGCGGAAATCCTGAACATGAGCAAGAAGAAAATCGTCTTCCAGGGCGAGCCGGGCGCCAACTCGCACATCGCCTGCGCCGAGGTCTATCCGGAATACGAGCCGGTGCCCTGCGCCACCTTCGAGGACGCTTTCGCGGCGGCGAGCAACGGTGCCGATCTCGCGATGATCCCCATTGAAAATTCGGTGGCGGGCCGGGTCGCCGACATCCATCACCTGATGCCGGGCTCGAACCTCCACATCATCGGCGAGTTCTTCCTGCCCATCAATCATCAGCTCATGGGTTTGAAGGGTGCCAAGCTATCCGACATCAAGTCGGTGCAGAGCCATATCCATGCGCTCGGTCAGTGCCGCAAACTGATCCGCAAGCTCGGCATCAAGGCGGTGATCGGCGCGGACACGGCGGGTTCGGCGCGGCAGATATCGGAAGCCGGCGACAAGAGCCGGGCCGCCATCGCCTCGCGTCTCGCCGCCGAGATTTATGGCCTCGACATTCTCGCCGAGGACATCGAGGACGAGGCCCACAACACGACCCGCTTCGTGGTTCTCTCGCGTGAGAAGCAATGGGTGCCGCAGGGTGCCGGCCCGTGCATGACCACGTTTGTGTTCCAGGTCCGCAATATTCCGGCGGCACTCTACAAGGCGCTCGGCGGCTTCGCGACCAACAAAGTGAACATGACGAAGCTGGAGTCCTACCAGATCGAAGGCAACTTCTTCGCGACGCAGTTCTACGCCGATGTCGAAGGCCATCCCGACGACGGGCCGCTCAAGCTCGCGCTGGAAGAACTGAAATTCTTCTCCAAGGAATACAAAATCCTTGGCGTCTATCCGCAGCACAAATACCGGCTGAACGCGAAGAAGAAGAGCTGACTTCCTTTTTCGCGTGGAACCTTTCATCCCTCCCCTTGAAAAGCGGAGGCGGGGTGGGGATCAATATCTCGGCGTGGACCCCACCCGCTCGCGGCTTCGCCGCTCGCCACCCTCCCCCTTCCCTTGCAGGGGGGAGGGATCAGTAAGCGCAAGGGGAGGGATTGAGGATTCAGCGCGGACCGATCAATAATCAGTCGCCCAGCACATCCGCACCCCGCTCCACATAGGCGCGGATGAGATGATGCGCGATGGCCGAAGGCGGCGGCGTAATCAGGCCATGTTCGTGCTTTCGCGCGAGCATGGTTGCCGCCTCTTCGCGCGAGAACCAGCGGCCGTCCTCGATTTCGTTTTTGTCGAGCGTGAGATCGCTGCTCAATGCCTCGGCAAAGCAGCCGATCATCAGCGAGTGGGGAAACGGCCATGGCTGGGACGCGTAGTAACGCACCCGGCCGATCTTGAGGCCCGATTCTTCCTGCGTCTCGCGCCGCACCGCGTCTTCCATGCTTTCACCCGGCTCCATGAAGCCCGCGAGTGCCGAATACATGCCCGGCACAAATCGATGGGACCTGGCGAGCAGACAGCGCTCGCCATCGATCGGCAGCATGATCACGCAAGGATCGGTACGCGAAAAATGCTCCGCCTTGCAGCCGGGGCAGATGCGGCGCCAGCCCGCGTCGCTCATTTCCGTGGTACTTCCGCAGTTCGGACAGAAGCGGTTGCGCGCATGCCAGTGATGCAGTGCTTTTGCGATGGCGATGCATTCAAGCTGCTCGTGCGGCACGAGACCCTGCGTTGCAATGGAACGCAGATCGGTGATGTGCAAATCGTTCCGCGACTTTAGCGGGTCGATCCTCTCGGCCGTCAACGTGAAACCAAATCGCGGTGCTTGCCTATGCAGGCCGATAAAAATCGGGTTGCTGGTTGTGCCGAGTTGCCGCGCCTCATCCTGTTCGAACAACGCATCGTGACCGGTGTTCGTTTTCTTCAACACGATCATTTCATGCGCGACGACCACCGCTCGCGCATCCTTGCTCGCGGCGAATTTTAACATCAGCGCGTGGTCGCCGCGCTGCTCGCTCAGGCGTTCGATTTTTGTATCGACATAGGCGAGACCGGGCCACGCGCCGGATGGTCTGGTCAAAGGCCGAGTTCCTGCGCAAGCGCGCGCATGAATTGGTCGCGGGCGGCCGGCTCGTATTTCCGCGCTTCGCCCTTGCCCCAGACCGGGCCGGGCCAGGCCGCGTCACCCTGCTGCCGCGCGATCACATGCACATGCAGTTGCCGCACGGCATTGCCGAGGGCTGCGACATTCAATTTATAAGGCGAACACACCCGCTGCATCGCCTCCATCACGGTTTCGATTTCGATGTACAAAGCCGTGCGCTGGAGCGGCAGCAGATCGAGAATTTCGACGAGGCCGGGCTGCGTGGGCACGAGAATCACCCATGGATAACGCGCGTCGTTCATCAGCAGGAGTTTGCAGAGGCCGAGATCGCCGATTTCCGTGGTGTCGGCCTGGAGCCGAGGGTCGAGCTGGAAGGAGTTTTCGGGCATGAGACACTCGAAGGACTTGTGGATCGTAAAGCCTGCGCGCGCATTGTAACAGCCGGAACCCGCCGATCTTGCTATCGTTCGCGGGAGGCCCGATATAGAGGGCGGGAGGTTGGCGGTGGACGAGCCACTCGCCAACCGGGTCAGATCCGGAAGGAAGCAGCCCTAACGAGACCGGCACGGGTTGCCGTTCAACCTCCTACCTCTATTTTCCTGGGCGCGATATTTGATGGGGCATTGCGCCTTGCGGGCGTGTAGCGGAGACGATTGAGCCCATGAGCGACGCGCCCGGCAAATCCGCGAAAGCAGCGAACGGCGGCGGACCCGTGGAAAAACGCAGCCCCTATCGCGTACTCGCGCGTAAATACCGCCCCTCCACATTCGAGGACCTGATTGGCCAGGACGCGATGGTAAAGACGCTATCGAATGCGTTCGAGGGCGGCCGCATCGCGCAGGCCTACATGCTTTCCGGCGTCCGCGGCGTCGGCAAGACGACCACCGCCCGCATCCTCGCCCGCGCGCTGAACTACGAGCCGCAGCAGGGCGGCGGGGGGCCAACGCTGCACATGGCGGAAATGGGCAAGCACTGCGAAGCCATCATCGAAAGCCGCCACATCGACGTCATTGAAATGGACGCGGCCTCGCATACCGGCATCGACGACGTACGAGAGATTCTGGACGGCGTCCGTTATTCGCCCTCCATCGCGCGTTACAAGGTCTACATTATCGACGAAGTCCACATGCTGTCGGACAAGGCGTTCAACGCGTTTTTGAAAACGCTGGAAGAGCCTCCGCCGCATGTGAAGTTCATTTTCGCCACCACCGAAATCCGCAAGGTTCCGGTAACGGTGCTCTCTCGCTGCCAGCGCTTCGACCTGCGCCGCGTCGATGGCGATGTGATCGCGCGGCATCTGGCGCAAATCTGCTCCAAGGAAAACGTGAAGGCCGACGCCGAGGCGCTCGGCATCATCGCGCGCGCCGCCGAAGGGTCGGTGCGCGATGCGCTCTCTTTGCTCGATCAGGCGATCGCGCACGGCGAATCGCGCGTGAAGGCGGATGAGGTGCGCGGACTGCTCGGCTTAGCCGACCGCGCCCGCGTCATCGATCTGTTCGAGGCGTTGATGAAGGGCGAGATCGAATCCGCGCTCAGGGAATTTCGCGACCAGTATGACAGCGGCGCCGATCCTTCGACGATTGTCGCCGATCTCGCCGACTTCACCCATTTGCTGACTCGCTTCAAGCTCGTGCCGGATTCCTCCAGCAATGCGAGCCTGGTGGAAGCCGAGCGTGTGCGCGGCCGCGAGATGGCCGAAAAACTCTCCATCCGTGTGCTGTCGCGTGCCTGGCAGATGTTATCCAAAGGCATGCTCGATGTGCGCGCGGCGGAAAAATCCGCGCAGGCCGCCGAGATGCTGCTCGTTCGCCTGGCCTACGCCGCCGATCTGCCGACCCCGGATGAAGCGCTGAAGATGCTGCAGGACGGCTCGCAGGCTGGAAGCGGCGCGCCATCGACTTCACCGAGATCGCCGGGCGGCGGTGCCCGCATGATGCTAGCCGCGGAAGGCGGCTCGCGCGGCGCTGCCGCGCAGGCAGTGTCCGTATCCGCCCCAAAAGCAGCGGCGCAGGCCGGCCCGCGCCTTGCCACGCTGGAAGATGTGGTGGCGCTCGCCGCCGCCAAGCGTGACCTTAAAATCCGGCACGCGGTGGAGAATTTTGTCCGCCTCGTGCGCCTTGAAGAAGGCCGTCTGGAAATTTCCCTCGCCGGGGGCGGACCGAAGACCCTGGTTGGAGACCTTTCCGCGAAACTCTCCGAATGGACCGGCCGGCGCTGGCTTGTTGTGCTGTCGGCGGAGAGTGGTGGCGCGACTCTCGTCGAGAGCGCCTTGCGGAAACACGACGCGATGGTGCGCGACGTGCGCCACGATCCTCTGGTGGAAGCGGTACTTGCGCGCTTTCCGGGAGCGGAGATCGTACGGGTCAAACAAAACGATCTCCCCGAAACCGAGCAGAATTATTCCGAAATCGAACCGCCGCCGAATTTGGGCGATGAAGACCGCGAGGACTGAATGGCGATTGGCGATCTCATGGGCATGATGGGCCAGGTGAAGCAGCTGCAGGAAAAAATGCAGAAGCTGCAGGCCGAACTGGAAACGACCGAAGTCACCGGCACGTCCGGGGGCGGTCTCGTGTCCATCACCATCACCGCCAAGGGCACGATGAAGAAGGTTTCCATCGATCCGAGCCTGATGAAGCCCAATGAGCAGGAAATCGTCGAGGACCTTGTTTCCGCGGCGCACGCGGACGCCCGCGCGAAAGCCGAGCGCATCACCGAGGAAAAAGCCCGAGAGCTGACCGGGGGTCTGCCGCTGCCGCCGGGGATGAAACTGTTCTGAAATGCCCCGCGCCGTCGCCGGACCTGAAATCGAGCGCCTGATCCAGTTGCTTGCGCGCCTGCCGGGCCTCGGCCCGCGCTCGGCGCGCCGCGCGGCCCTGCATCTCGTCCGCCGCCGCGCCGATCTGATGGAGCCGCTGACGGGCGCGCTCGGCGATGCGCTGGAAAAAATCGTCGTCTGCGGTGCTTGCGGCAATATCGACACCCGCGATCCCTGCACGGTCTGCGCGGACAACACGCGCGATGGGTCCATGCTGATTGTCGTCGAGAACGTCGCCGATCTCTGGGCGCTGGAACGGGCGGGTGCCGCCTCCGGCCGCTATCATGTATTGGGTGGCACACTTTCTCCACTCGATGGCGTGGGGCCGGACGATCTGAATATTGAAACGCTCGTGCAGCGCGCGCATGAACCGGCCGTCACCGAAGTGGTGCTGGCACTGAACGCCACGGTCGATGGCCAGACCACCGCGCATTACATTACGGACCTGCTGCGCGAGGCGAAGGTGAAGATCACCCGACTCGCCCATGGCGTGCCGATCGGCGGCGAACTCGACTATCTCGACGAGGGTACGCTGTCGGCGGCGTTGCGCAGCCGGACGCCGTTTTAGGCCGTCCACCCGCCAACATTGTCATCATCCGCGAAGGCGGATGATCCAGTAATCACTGAGTCAAAATTGAGGAATGAGTTTACTGGATGCCCCGCCTGCGCGGGGCATGACGTTGTTATTTGCTTTCAAGACTTTTGAAATGCCCCTGCGCCTGCAGCCAGGCGAGCAAGATCAAGCTCGGAATCGCGGCGAGCGTGGTGATCGCGAAGAAGATCATCCAGCCGGTCGCTTCGGCCACAAAGCCGCCGCCGGAAGAAAGCGTGGTGCGGCCGATGGCGGCGAGGGCCGTGAGCAACGCGAACTGTGTCGCCGTATGCGCGCGGACACCGCATAGCGCCGACAGATACGCGACGAAGATCACCGTGCCGATGGCGCTGGTGAAATTCTCGACGACGATGGTGGCGGTGAGGGCGGCGTGGTTCGCGCCCATCCATGCCTGCCAGACGAACACCAGATTCGACGCCATTTGCAGGAAGGCCGCGATCCAGAGGCTGGTCGAAAGCGGCAATGCCCGGGCGATCAGGCCGCCTGCAAGGCCGCCGAGCAGCGACGCGGCAAGCCCGACGCCCTTGACGATGGCCGCGTAGGCCGCCTTGTCGAAGCCGATGGCCAGAACAAACGGCCCGGTCAGCACACCCGCGAAGGCGTCGCAGAATTTGAACAGCACAACGAACAGCAGCACGAGGATCGCCGCGTCGCGCATGAGAAATTCGCGGAACGCATTGAAAGCGGTGGAAAGCACGCGCGTGATGGCGTCGCCGCGCGGGCGCTCGCTCGCCTTGCGGTCGTCCATCGGCTCGGTCGCGAACAGGGCCGCGATCAGGCCGATCCCGACGAAGCCCGCCGCCAGTACATAACCCCAGAACCAGACGTATTCTTTTGCGCCACCCATGAATTCGAGCCACGCAACGAAGGCGATGACGCCGGCACCCGCCACCAGCAAGCCCACGCGATAGGCCGCGACGAACGCCGCCATGCCGGCCGCCTGCTCGCTGGTGTCCAGGCTCTCGACGCGGAAGGCATCGATCACGATGTCCTGCGTCGCCGACGCGGTGGCGACCAGCAGCGCGCCGAACGCAACATAGAAAGGTGCCGCGACCGGATCGAGCGTGCCCAAAAAAAGAATCGCCGCCGCAAGAACTAGCTGGGTGAATACGAGCCAGCCGCGTCGGCGGCCAAGACGCCTAGAGAGAAATGGAACGTTGAGCGCATCGACAAGCGGTGCCCAGAGAAATTTGATCGTGTAGGGCAGCCCGACCAGCGCAAACAATCCGATCGTGCCGAGATTGACGCCGCGCTCCGCCATCCAGATCGCGAGCGTCGAGCCCGAGAGCGCCAGCGGCAGCCCGGAGGAAAAGCCGAGCAGCATCACGATCAGCACGCGCGGGCGCAGATAGACGGAGAAGGCGGAAGCCCAGCTTTCCTTTTCAGCTTTTTTTGTACGCGATACGTCGGTCAATTTGCGCTCTCCAACTCCCTCCCTTTAGGGGAGGGTGAATTTGTCGTCTGTCAGGACCGCGAATTTGGGTGGGGTGAAACTGGATGAGATACCCCCACCCGGTCTGCTTCGCAGACCACCCTCCCCCAATGGGGGAGGGATTGGAAGCATTACTCCGCCGCACCGAGCTTCAGCTTGAAAGCAGCCTGCACCGGCACGGGTTTCTCCGGAATTGCTTCCGGCGCGCTGAACTCCAGCGCCTCGATCTGCGCGCCACGTCTGGCAACCTTGTCGGCGGAAATAAGAACGCCTGCAACGTCGTCCGAGGCCTGCGCGAAATGTGTTTGCAGTTTCATCGCACGGTCGCGGAGGCGGCCGACATCCTCCATGAGTTTTCCGACTTCTTTCTGGATCACTTCGGACTGCTCGCGCATGCGCGCGTCTTTGACAATCGACTGCACGACCTGGATCGCGAGCATCAAGAGCGACGGCGACACCAGCATCACGCGCGCCCGAAAGGCCTTCTGCACGACATCGTCGAAATTCTCGTGCAGTTCCGCATAGACCGACTCTGACGGCACGAACATCAGCGCCATATCCTGCGTCTCGCCCGGCACGAAATAGCGTTCGACGATGTCAGAGACGTGTTTCGAAATATCCTGCCGCAGGCGCTGCGAGGTTACGCGGAACGCCTCCTCGGATTTCGCCTCGCGGAACGCGGTGATGGATTCCAGCGGAAACTTCGCGTCGACCAGCAGCGGCCGCTCGTCGCCCGGCAGGAAGATCGCGCAGTCCGGGCGGCGGCCGTTGGAGAGTGTGTATTGAAATGCATAGGCGTCCTTCGGCAATCCGTCGGCGACGATGGATTCCATACGGCCCTGGCCGAAAGCGCCGCGCGCCTGCTTGTTCGCGAGCACATCCTTCAGCGAAACCATATGCTGCGACAATTCCGCGAGGCGGCCCTGTGCGGCGTCCACCACCGCAAGCCGCTCGTTGAGTTGGTTGAGACTTTGCGCGGTGGCATTCGCGGAATTGGCCATGCCCTCGCCAAGCCGGTGCGAAACGGTATCGAGGCGTTCCGTCACGACACGAGCAAGCTCGCTCTGCCGTCCGCCGAGCACTTCGGTCAGCGTCTGCATGCGGCCGGAGCTTTCCGACTGGATGCGTGCAAGCTCGGCGATGCGTTGTTCAAGCTCTTCGGCACGCATGGCCTGTTCGGTCGCCTCGATATGGCGTTTGCGGCCGCCCCGCCAAAGCAGGATGGCAACAGCAAGGAGGACTGCGAGCGCCAGCGCGCTCAGCAGGAACAGGGCTTCGGACGCCCGGACCGGGCGATTGCCCAGCATGAAAAGGATTTCGTTCATGGCTGCTTCTAGCTTGATTCGCAGGTCGGGAACGAATAGTGAACACTGTTCGCGGCGCAGGCAAGAACCTTCGCCGCGTTGACCCCCGGAACCCGAAGCCCTATCTCGCGCGCATGGCCATTCGTCCGCTCCTCATTCTTCCCGATCCGCGCCTGCGCAAGGTGTCGGAGCCGGTCAAACGCGTGGATGCGAAGCTGAAGGCGCTGGTCGCCGACATGTTCGAGACGATGTATGACGCGCCCGGCGTCGGCCTCGCGGCGATCCAGGTCGGCGAGCCGATACGCGTGGTCACGATGGACGCTACGCGCGGCGACGATCCGAAGAACCCGATCGCGATGATCAATCCGGAGATTGTGTGGTTCTCCGACGAGAAGATCGTGGTCGAGGAAGGCTGTCTCTCGATCCCGGAATTCCTCGACGACGTGGAGCGTTCCGAAAGCGTGCGGGTCAAATTTCTCGACACCGACGGCAAGCAACAGGAAATCGAAGCCGGGGGCCTGCTTTCGCGCGTGATCCAGCACGAGGTGGATCACATCAACGGCGTGCTGTTCATCGATCATCTCTCGCGGCTGAAGCGGGATCGTGTCACCAAGAAATTCGCCAAGGCCGCGAAGCGCGAGGCGGCGGGCTGACCGCCGGAAACGCAATTGCGCATCGTCTTCATGGGGACGCCCGATTTCGCGGTGCCGACGCTGGTCGAACTGCACAATCGCGGGCATCAGATCGCAGCCGTCTATACGCGCGCGCCGGCCGCGGCCGGCCGCGGCATGGAAGCTCGCCGTTCGCCCGTGCATGAGACGGCGGCCAAATTCGGCATTCCGGTTCTGCATCCGGCCTCGCTGAAAGGCGAAGCGGCGGCAGCGACTTTTCGCGAACACAACGCCGAACTGGGAGTAGTCGTCGCCTATGGAATGTTGCTGCCGAAATCCATTCTCGAAATTCCCGCGCATGGGTGCTTCAATCTGCACGCCTCGCTGCTGCCGCGCTGGCGCGGTGCCGCGCCGATCAACCGCGCGCTCATGGCGGGCGATGCCGAGACCGGTGCCATGGTGATGAAGATGGCCGAGGGCCTCGACACCGGCGAGGTCGCGATCGGAGCGGCGATGCCGATCCCGCCCGATGCCACCGCCGGCGATCTGCACGATCCGCTTGCGCGGGTGGGCGCGGAACTGATGGCACTGGCGCTGGCCGCCCTCGATCGCGGCGCGCTGCAATTCTCGCCGCAGGCAGGCGAGGGCGTCACTTACGCGAAGAAGATCGAAAAGGCGGAAACGCGTATTGATTGGGCAAAGCCGTGGAACGAGGTCCACAATCATATCCGTGGTCTTTCGCCGTTTCCGGGCGCGTGGTTTGAAATCGACGACAGTGGCAAAAGAATTCGTGTGAAAGCGCTGCGTTCGACGAAAGGCGAGGGAACGGGAAAACCGGGAACCGTGCTGGACGGCCGCCTGACGATTGCCTGCGGAGCCGGTTCGGTGCGGCTGGTTGAAGTGCAGCGCGCAGGCGCGAAGGCGATGAGTGCGGAGGAATTCCTGCGCGGGACGGTGCTGAAAGCCGGAAGCGTGGTCGAGTAATGCCGCGCTACAAGCTCACCATCGAATATGACGGCACGCCGTTTGTCGGCTGGCAGGTACAGGACAACGGCATCTCGGTCGCCGGCGTGATCGAAGAGGCGCTCGAAAAATTTTCCGGCGAGCGTGTCAAAATAAACGGTGCCGGGCGCACCGATGCGGGCGTGCATGCGCTGGGGCAGGCGGCGCATGTGGACCTGTCGAAAGACTGGGACGCCGACACGGTGCGCGATGCGGTGAACGCGCACCTGCGTCCGCATCCCGTGGCGATCCTCACGGCTGAAAATGTTTCCGGCGATTTCGATGCGCGCTTTTCGGCGCGCGCGCGGCATTATTTTTATCGCATCGTCAATCGCCGTCCCGACCTTGCTCTCGACCGCGATCGCGCCTGGCGCGTGCCGAAGCCGTTGGACGTCGATGCGATGCACGCCGCCGCGCAGTTTCTCGTCGGCAATCACGATTTCACGACGTTTCGCTCCGTTTTCTGTCAGGCGAAATCGCCGGTGAAGACGCTGGACCGCCTTGATGTGACGCGCGCCGCCGACGAGATTTCGATCCGCGTCTCGGCCCGCTCGTTCCTGCACCATCAGGTGCGTTCGATGGCGGGTTCGCTGCAGTTCGTGGGTGAGGGCCGCTGGCATCCGCGCGACATGAAAAAGGCACTCGACGCGAAGGATCGTGCAGCCTGCGGGCCGGTGGCGCCGGCGTGCGGGCTTTATCTTGTGAGGGTGGATTACTAGCCGTCATCCCGGGCGACGCCGGACTTGATCCGGCGGAGACCCGGGATCGCGCGCAGGAAACGGATAACGGTCCCGGCTCTCGGCGTGTACGCCTCGGCCGGGACGACGTTAAGCAAAATACCGTTCCAGTATCTTCCGATAAATCGCTGTAAGCCGGTCGAGATCGGCAACCGGTGTGCTCTCATCGACTTGATGCATCGTCTGGCCGACGAGGCCGAGATCGACCACTTCGCAATAATCCTTGAAGAAGCGGGCATCGGACGTGCCGCCGGACGTGGAAAGTTGCGGCTTCTTGCCCGTGACTTCCGCAACGGACGCCGACAGCGTATCGACAAACGGACCGGGCTTCGTCACAAACACATCGCTCGGCGGCTCCCAGTCGATGCGGAATTGCGTGGCGCCTGCCGCCTTCTTGCTGCGCTCCAGCAGTTCCGTCTTCAGGCTTGCAACCGAATGATTGTCATTGAAGCGCACGTTGAAGCGGGCCTTCGCCTCGCCCGGAATGACGTTGAAGGCGGCATTGCCGACATCGACGGAGACGACTTCAAGATTCGACTTCTCGAAATGCCATGAGCCTTCGTCGAGCGGCTCCTGAATCGCATGCAGAATGTTCACGAGCGCGCGGATCGGATTTTCCGCGCGTTGCGGATAGGCGGCGTGGCCGGATTTTCCGGCGACCGTGATCGTGCCCGACAGGCTCCCGCGCCGTCCTATTTTAATGGTATCGCCCACGACATCCACGCTGGTCGGCTCGCCGACGACACAATGGTCGAACTGCTCGCCACGTGCTTTTGCCCATTGCAAAAGTTTTACCGTGCCGTTTACCGCCGGGCCTTCTTCGTCGCCGGTGATCAAAAACGAGATTGAGCCTTTGCTGTTTTTATTCGCGGCCAGATGATTGAGTGCCGCCGCGGCGAAGCACGCGATAGCGCCTTTCATGTCCACCGCACCGCGGCCAAACAAGACGCCGTTCGCGACATCGCCGGAAAACGCACTATGTTTCCAGCGCGTCTCGTCGCCGGCAGGCACCACATCGGTGTGGCCTGCGAAAACAAAATGCGGAACGCCGCGGCCGATCTTGGCGTAAAGATTGTCGATCTCCGGCATTCCCGGTTCGGAAAATTTAACACGATGGGTCTCAAATCCCGCGCGCTTCAGCAAATCCTGCAAATAGCAAAGCGCGCCGCCCTCCGCCGGCGTCACCGAACGGCAGCGAATCAGCGCCTGTGCGATTTCCAGAGCGGAATGCGGCATCGTTAGGCCGGCTCAAAGGAATCTGGTTCGTCGGGCGCGAGCGGATCGGGGCCGTAATCGTTCAGCCCTTCGGTGCCGCGCGTGAAGCCTAGATGATATTTCGTCCACGCCCACAGCGCGAAGCCGATGAAGGAAAGCGTCGGATAGACCACCATCATCATCAGGCCAACCGGTAGCAGGCCGTAGAAAAGATAATGCCAGGTCGGCCGGTTGAGATCGTGCAGCCGCTTTACCGTCACCGCGAAATGCACCCAGAGAAACAGTGCGAACAGGATGTAGGTGAACACGCGGTCGATCGCGTCGCCGCCCGTTGCGCTGAAATAGGCGGCAAAGAATGTCACCAGCGCCGCCAGCACCACGAGAATGATCGCGAAGCCGATCCAGTAATCCCGCCGGGGAATGCGGCCGGCAACGCTGAAGGGCAGCGCGAGATTCATGCGCGCTCAGTCTCGCAGCAATTCGTTGATCGAGGTCTTGGAACGGGTTTTCTCGTCCACGCGCTTCACGATGACGGCGCAATACAAATTCGGTCCCGGCTCGCCATTCGGCAGCGGCTTGCCCGGCTGCGTGCCGGAGACGACGACGGAATATTCCGGCACTTCGCCCATATAGACCTGGCCGCTGGCCCGATCGATGATCTTGGTTGAAGCACCGAGATAGACGCCCATCGAAAGCACCGAGCCTCGCCGCACGATGACCCCTTCGGCGACCTCGGCGCGAGCGCCGATGAAACAATCGTCTTCTATCACGACGGGTCCCGCTTGCACCGGCTCCAGCACGCCGCCGATACCGGCGCCGCCCGAGAGATGCACGTTCTTGCCGATCTGCGCGCAGGAGCCGACCGTGGCCCAGGTGTCCACCATCGTGGCGGAATCGACGTAAGCGCCGATGTTCACGAAGCTCGGCATCAGCACCACGTTCGGCGCGATATAGGCGCCGCGCCGCACGACCGAGCCGGGCACCGCGCGAAAGCCGGCCTTCTTGAACTTGGCCGCGTCCCAGCCGTCGAATTTCGACGGCACCTTGTCCCACCACGAAGCCTTGCCCGGGCCGCCTTTAATAATGCCCATCTCGTTCAGCCGGAACGAAAGCAGCACCGCCTTTTTCAGCCACTGATGCACATGCCAGCTTCCGTCGCCCTGGCGTTCGGCTACGCGCGCCTCGCCCTCGTCGAGCAATTCCAGCGCGTTCGCGACCGCCTTGCGGATTGGGCCTTTGGTTTTGGCGTTGATATCGGCGCGGCGCTCGAAGGCTGCGTCGATCAGGCGGGAAAGTTCTTGCTGTTTCATCGCTGTTTCCGGTGATTTTGGCGAACTTGTCGTAGCTCGGAACTCGCTTGTCAATGATGCTCCGCTGCAGGCTTGTCAAAGCGCCGGTAAGTTTGAAGGATAGCGGAATGGAATCGGGGAATCGCAATGCGTAGACCGCTTTTATGGATGCTGGTTTTCTGCTTTTGCGCGCTGTCCGCGTATGGCGCCGCATTCGCGCAGGAGAAAATGAAAGCCGCGCCTGCGTTCGATTCCTCCATGCTGCAGGCAGCACCTGCAGGTCAGGACGAATGCTATCGCTTCGGCTGGCGCGGCTGGGGCAAATACAAGAACTGCTCCTGCACGAAATGCAGCTGGAAACTTTCGCCCGGCCCGCAGCGGCTCTGCTGGCGGGTGTGCTGACCAATTTTGTCATCGCCCAGCTCGACCGGGCGATCCAGTACACACCTTGGTTTCAGTGATTACTGGATCGTCCGCTTTCGCGGACGATGACAATTCAATCAGCGAATCTTAGCCAAAAACCCCGCCAAATCATCCGTGACGTGATCGACAAAGGCCGCGTCGCGGCCTTCGTGTTCCCATTGCTCGCGGATCACAGCTTCCGTGCTTTTCGGCACGACCAGCACCGTTGTCATGCCGAGTTTGTGGGGTGCTTCCAGATTGCGCGCGAGGTCCTCGAACATCGCCGCGCGTTCGGCGTGGACGCCGTGCGCTTCAAGAAAACCGTCATACACGTCGACATGGGGCTTCGGCAGGTAATTCGCGCTGATGATGTCATGCACGTCGTCGAAGAGATCGCCAAGCCCGATCTGATCGAGGATGGCGTTCGCATGCGCGCGGGTGCCGTTGGTGAGAATGAGTTTCCGGCCGTTCAATTGTTTGATCGCGTCATGCAGCGCCGGATTTGCCTCCAGCGACGAGCGGTCGATGTCATGCACGTATTCGAGAAATTCATCCGGCTGCAGATTGTGCTCGGTCATCAGGCCCTTCAGCGATGTGCCGTAGGTCCTGTAGTAGTGTTTCTGAATCCTGAACGCCTCGTCTTTCGGAATCGAAAGAAAACGTGCGATGAAATCGCGCATGCGGGTGTCGATCTGCTCCCACAGATCGAGTGCCGGGGGATACAGCGTGTTGTCGAGATCGAACACCCAGGTTTCGACGCGCGAGAAATCGCGGGGACTTTTCAGGTTCATTACGGCTCTCTGAATCGGATGGTGGCGCCGCTCCGTTGTTGCAATTCGACCGGCTGAAACCCCTGCTTTGTCAGCGCGCGGGTTCCGCAATCGCTGTGATCGGAGATTTCAAAACGGCTGTTGCGCACGCAGAAATTCGTGGATCCTCCCCACGACAGCGCGCGGCCTTTTCGCTCAATGGCCGCGCCGTTCGCATCGACTGCTTCGGCAAAACTGAACACGCGTAGAGCCTTTCGCGGCAAATCGGGACGCAGGCAGGCGCCGGGCTCCACGCGCCACCACCCGCGCGAGGTCTGGCTGCTGCCGTCGTCAACGCCGAGCGCTGCCATCACCGTATGCTTCGTGTCATTGCACCAGAGGAGACCCGGTCCCGCGCCCTCGCGCACGGCGTCCATCAGCAAATCCAGGAACGCGGGCGTGTTGGCTGCATCCTGTGAAAGATTGCGTTCGCGAAGAAATGAGGCAAGGGCGGCGTCGCTGCGCGGACCTGAAACGCCGTCGATCGGCTCGGCGCCGTAACCGGCGAGCAAAAGCAGTCTTTGTACGGCGGCGAAGCGCGCCTGTTCCGGCGTGTAGTCGGAAGGCTCCGCGACGATCACGGCCTGTCCGTTCTCGGTTTTGCGCGGCTTCATTTCGGCGAAGGGTGCGAGGCGATGGGTGGCGTCCGCGCAGCGCCGTGCCCCCGCAACCAGAAAGTCGCCTTCGCCGACGCAAAGCTGGGCTTGCGCGGATGTCAGCGGCTGCACCTGACCGTAAAGGGGAAGTGCTCGCGCATGGGCGAAAAACTTTTCCGCGCTCGGATCGCCGCGCAGTACGCTGCGGCACTGGCCGGGATCGACACGGAACCAGCCGCGCGTGGCGGCGGCCCCCTTGTCCTCGATGCCGATGGCGGCATCGATCACGAAGCTGGTGCGATTACAGATTTCCAGGTCGGCGAGGGCGGGATCGGTGACTAAAAGAATAAACAGCAGGGCGAAGAAATTTCTTCTTCCCTCCCCCTTGCGGGGAGGGACGGTACGAGGCGAAGCCGAGTACCAGGGTGGGGGTAATCGTTGCTTGGAGGTTAGTGATCGCCGATTGAAAATTGCCGCCACCCCCACCCGGCTCGCGCCCTTGGCGCTCGCCACCCTCCCCACAAGGGGGAGGGATAAGGGATCAGCGATGAATGAGCGTGCCGGCACCAAGATCGGTGAGAAGCTCAAGCAGCACCGCATGCTGTACCTTGCCATCCAGAATGACGACGCCCTCTACACCCTGATCGAGTGCCTCGAAACAGGTCTCCACCTTCGGGATCATACCGCCCGAGATCGTGCCGTCGGCGACGAGCTTGCGCGCATCCTTCAGCGAAAGCTCCTTGATCAGCTTTTTCGACTTGTCGAGCACGCCGGGCACGTCGGTGAGCAGCAGAAGCCGCTTCGCCTTCAAGGCGCCCGCGATCGCGCCCGCGAAGGTGTCGGCGTTCACGTTGAACGTGCCGCCTTCGATGCCGGCCGCCACCGGCGCCAGCACCGGGATCAGCTCGCGGCCGAGAATCTGGTCGAGCACGGTGGTGTCCACCAGCACCGGTTCGCCGACAAAACCGAGATCGATGAATTCCTCAAGCTTGGAGCCGGGATCCTTGATCTTGCGCGTGACTTTCTTGGCCTTGACCATATTGCCGTCTTTGCCGCACAGGCCGACGGCGCGGCCGCCCTGTTCATTGATGAAGCCGACGATTTGCTTGTTGATGGAGCCGCAAAGCACCATCTCGACGACTTCCACGGTCGCTTCGTCGGTGACACGCAGGCCGCCCTTGAATTCGGATTTGATGCCGAGCTTCTCCAGCATCTGGCCGATCTGCGGGCCGCCGCCATGCACCACGACCGGATTGATCGCGGTCTGCTCGAGCAGCACGATGTCGCGCGCGAAGTTGCGCGCCGTCGTATCGTCGCCCATGGCGTGACCGCCGTATTTCACCACGACGATCTCGTCGTCGTAGCGCTGCATATGCGGCAGCGCCTCGGTGAGGACGCGGGCTGTCTCCATCGCGACGGCGGCGAGATCGGGATTGTCGGGTTTGGTCATGGCGGTTCGTCTTGAATTGGGAACTGCCGCCTTCTTAGCGGGCGGCGCGGCGAAACGATAGAGCCAAATCAGCCGGTTTTCTTTGGCGCGAAGAGCGCCGAGAGCGTGAGCAAGATCCAGCTTGCGATCACGATACCGCCGCCGGCGGGAGCGGCCATTCGAAAGAGGGGCGTGCCGTAGAAGCTCCGAAGGGTGAGATCTCCGGAAAAAAGCGCAGCCCCGAGGATGAAGCCTTGCGCGGCGAAAAGCCCAAAACCGGGCCGCAGGATTTCGCCGCGCATGCCAAGCGCCACCGCCACGACAGCCGGAGCATGGAAGAGCAGCATGTAGGACGCGGTATCGAGATTGGACCCCGGTGCGATATGCGCGGCGGCGGACCAGAGTGTCACGCCCGTGGCTCCCATCAGGCCCGCAAGCGCGATCAAAATTCGAGTAACCATGTCAGTTCCTTTTCTGCTTACGCTCATCGAGCACGCGAAGAATTGCGGCCTTCAGTTCCGGCAGACCAGTATTCGCTTGCGAGGAAGTTGGAAAGATCACCGGAAAGGCGGCGGGCCTGCGCGAAATCGCTTCGGCGGTTTCCGCAACGCGCATTTCGGCTTCGCCGGTTTTCAGCGTGTCGATCTTGGTCAGCACGACCGCATAGCTGACGGCGGCCTTGTCGAGCAGCGTCATGATCTCCTTGTCGACTTCTTTCAGGCCATGACGGGAATCGACGAGCACGAATACGCGCGCAAGGTTGGCGCGGCCAAGCGCGAAGGTCCGCACCAGCCCGGTCCATGCGGCGACCTTTTCCTTGGAGACTTTCGCATAGCCGTATCCCGGCAGGTCCGCGAGCACGAGGCCGTGCGGGTTCGAGAAAAAATTGATCTGTTGCGTGCGGCCGGGCGTGTCGGAGACGCGCGCAAGCGCCTTGTGGCCCGTCAGCGCGTTGACGAGGCTCGACTTGCCGACGTTCGAGCGGCCGGCGAATGCGATCTCGACGCCCTGCATGGGCGGCAGGGATTCTTCGTTCGCCGCACCCGCGACGAATTCCCATTCCGCCGCGAAGAACTTTCGGGCGGTTTCCAGCTGTTCGGGGGTGAAATCCATCGGCTCAGGCGCTCAACGCTTCGCGCTTCGCACTCGCTTCAAGCCATTCTTCTTCGGCTTTGGCGAGCGCGTTGGCGGCGTCGGCACGGGCCCTCGACAGTCTGGTGACTTCGGCGGGATTTTTGGCGTGGAGTTCCGGGTTGGCGAGTTTCTTGTCGATGCCGGCGATTTCCTTTTCCAGCTTTTCGACATTCGCTTCGAGGGCCGCGATCTGTTTGCGGAGCGGGGCCAGTTCGGCGCTCTTCCCCGATTTCTGCCTCGACGATTTCTGTTCGACGCGGCCATCGCCGGTCATGCGCGCGGCGCCGGATGTTCCGAGCACCTCGCGGCGATACTGGTCGAGATCGCCCTCGTAGGCTTTCACCGTGCCGTCGGCGACGCGCCAGAGCCGTTCCACGCACGCATCCAGCAAATGCCGGTCGTGGGTCACCAGCAGCACCGCGCCCGGAAAATCGTTCAGTGCTTCGATCAGCGCAGCGCGCGCCTCGATGTCGAGATGGTTGGTCGGCTCGTCGAGAATGAGCAGGTGAGGGCCGTGGAAAGCAGCGAGACCGAGCAGGAGCCGCGCCTTCTCGCCGCCGGACAACTGGCCGACTTTGGTATCCGCATCGCGCGCGGAAAATCCCATTGCCGCCGCACGGGCGCGCACCACCGTTTCCGATGCATCGGGAATGAGACGCCGCACATGCTCGGCCGGCGATTCATCGGCGTGCAGTTCGTCGAGCTGATGCTGCGCGAGATAGGCGACATTCAGTTTCGGAGCGCGCACGATGTTGCCGCTCTGCGCCTCAAGACGTTCGGCCAGCAACTTTGCAAAGGTGGACTTGCCGTTGCCGTTCGGGCCGAGCAGCGCGATGCGGTCGTCCTCGTCGATGCGGAGATTGAGATTTTTCAGGATCGGCTTGCCTGGCTCGTAGCCGGTCGAAACGTTTTCCAGCACGATGATCGGCGGCGAGAGCATTTTTTCGGGCGCGCGGATGGAGATCGCGGCCGGCGCGTCTTCCACATGGGAAGCGAGCGGCTCCATTTTCGCGAGCGCTTTCACGCGCGATTGCGCCTGCCGGGCTTTCGAGGCCTTCGCCTTGAAGCGGTCGACGAAGGCCTGCATGTGCGCCCGCGCCGCGTCCTGGCGCTTCCGCGCCTTTTGGTCGACGACAAGCTGCTCGCGCCGCTGGCGATCGAACTGGGAAAAACCGCCGCGATAGAGCTTTAGCTTCTTCTGGTCGAAATGCAGGATGAACGAGACAGACGTATCGAGCAGGTCGCGGTCATGGCTGATCAGCAAAATCGTATGCGGATAGTGTTCCAGATATTCCTGCAGCCAAAGCGTACCCTCGAGATCGAGATAGTTGGTCGGCTCGTCGAGGAGCAGCAAATCCGGTTCGGTGAACAGGAGAGCCGCGAGCGCCACGCGCATCCGCCAGCCACCGGAAAATTCCGAACAGGCGCGGTTTTGTGCTTCCTCATCGAAACCAAGACCGGCAAGAATGCGTGCGGCCCGCGAAGGCGCCGAATAGGCATCGATGTCCACCAGCCGCGTTTCGATTTCCACGATCCGCATTGGATCCTTGGCGGTGTCGCGTTCCTTCAGCAGTGCCGCCCGCTCGATATCGGCGGCCAGCACCACTTCCAGCAGAGTCTCGGGTCCGGCGGGCGCTTCCTGCTCCACGCGCCCGATGCGGGCGCGGTTCGGCAACTGGATCGAGCCGGTCTCAATGTCGACTTCGCCCTCGATCGCCTTGAACAGAGTGGTCTTGCCGCAACCGTTGCGGCCGACAACGCCGACCCGCGCCCGGTTCGGAATCGAAACGGTCGTATGTTCAAGCAGCGGTTTGCCCGCGACCCGCAGGGTGATGTCGTTGAGAACAATCATGGCGCGGCTTTTCGCAAGCGCGCGTTAAACGCGCAAGAGTGAAGCGGCGGCGAAACAACGCCGCCGCAAGAGATCAGGATTTGGTTTCCGGCGGCTTTCGCCAGAAGGCGAGTTCCTTGACGTTGTCCCAGAGTTCGATCTTGGCGCCGTGTTTTTTCATGATGGCGCCCTGCTGGATCACGGAAAGCAGGTTGTTCCAGGCCCAGTAGATCACGAGGCCGGCCGGGAACGAGGCAAGCATGAAAGTGAAGAACACCGGCATCCAGTCGAAGATCATCTTCTGGGTAGGGTCCGGGGGCGACGGGTTCATCTTCATCTGGATCCACATCGTGACGCCCATGAAGAGCGGCCAGATGCCGAGATGCAGGAACGACCCGATGATCGGTATGACGGCAGGATCGAACGGCAGCAGACCGAAGAGATTGAATAGGTTGGTCGGATCCTGTGCGGACAGGTCCTTGATCCAGCCGAAGAACGGCGCATGCCGCAGGTCGATCGTGACGAACAGCACCTTATAGAGCGCGAAGAACACCGGAATCTGGATCAGGATCGGCCAGCAGCCCGCCAAAGGATTGATCTTCTCCTGCTTGTACAGCTCCATCATCGCTTGTTGCTGCTGCACCTTGTCGTCCGCGAAGCGGTCGCGGATCGCCAGCATTTGCGGCTGCACCGCCTTCATGCGCGCCATCGAGGCATAAGACTTGTTGGCGAGCGGAAAGAAGAAAGCCTTGATGAAGACCGTGACGATCAGAATCGACACGCCGAAATTGCCGGTGAGGCGGAAGAAATAATCGAGCGCATAGAACAGCGGCTTGGTGATGAAGTAGAACCAGCCCCAGTCAATGAGGAGGTCGAAGTTCTTGACCTTCAGCGCATCCTGATAGCCGTCAACAGCGGCAACTTCCTTCACGCCGGCAAACAGCCGGTTCTCCGCGCTGGCCTTGCCGCCCGCGGCGATTGTCGTGGCGTCGGCGAGGAAGTCCGACTGATAAGTCTTCAGGGTGCCGATGCTGCCGGACGAAAAGCGTCCCTGCAGGCTCTGACTCTGGTTGGGAATGACCGCCGCGGCCCAGTATTTGTCGGTAATGCCGAGCCAGCCGCCGGTGGACTTCACGGTCTGCGCCGGCTTGCCTTCAATGGAGCTGTAGCCGATCTCAAACAGTTTGCCGTCGTTCAGCGCGCCGATCAGGCCTTCGTGCAGGATGTAGAACCCCTGCACCGGCGGCGTGCCGTGGCGCGAGACGAGGCCATAATTGTATAGGGTGACGGGTTGGCTGCCGCTGTTCGTCACCTCGTCGTTGATCGTGAACATGTAGTTCAAGTCGATCGCGATGGTGCGGCGGAATTTCAGCCCTTCGCCATTGTCCCACGAGAGCACGACCGGACGCTCCGGTGTGAGCGGCCCTGCATTCTCAGCGGTCCAGAGGGTGTCGAGGGCCGGAAGTTTTACGTTCTCTCCCGGACCGCTGACCCAACCGAATTCCGCGTAAAACGGATCCGGACTTCCCGACGGCGATAGCAGCGTGACGTTCGGGCTCTTCGGATCGACCGTCTCGCGATAACCAATCAAGGCAAGGTCGTCGATGCGGCCGCCCCTTAATGCAAGCGAACCCCGGAGGCGTGGGGTTTCGATGGCGAGACGCGGCGAAGCCTTGATCGCGGCATCGCGGGATGCGGTGCCCGGCTTCACGCCGCCCGGCACGGGTGGCGCGCTGACCGCTCCGCCGCCTGGCTGAGGAGCGGAAGTCGTGCCCGGTGCGGAAGGCTGCCCCGGCTGCGGAGCCGTTGTTTGCGTTTGCGTTTGCGTCTGCTGTTGCTGCTTCTGCGCTTCTTTTTGCTTTTCGACCTGCGGGATGCCGACAAAATACTGCCAGCCCACCAGCACAATCACGGAAAGCAGGATCGCGAGAATCGTATTACGATGTTCTTCCAACGCGGCCTCCTGCCCTTGAGTTCGCTGCCTTGCCCGAGTGGAGCCGCGTCAAAGCCTGTTCCATCTCGCTCTCGATCCGGGAGAACGGCGCCGAGATCGCGGGACGCCTTGCTACCAGTACATAGTCGAAACCTTGATGACCGGCGCGCGGAAACACGGATTTTGCCGCGGCGCGCAGGCGTCGGCGGATGCGATTTCGTTCCACCGCGTTGCCGGTCTTCTTCGTTACCGTAAATCCGATCCGTGCCGATCCTTGGTCGTCCCGCGCCCGGCCCTGCAACAGAAAGGGTCCGGCAGGGACGCGCAACGCCGTGGCTGCGGCCAGGAAGTCCGCACGGCGCTTGAGGTGTTGCATGTCCGTAGTGCCGCGCAGGGCCGTTTCAGGCCGAAAGTTTCTTGCGGCCGCGCGCGCGCCGGGCCGAGATCACCTTGCGTCCGCCCTTGGTGGCCATACGGGCGCGGAATCCGTGCCGGCGCTTGCGGACGATTTTGCTCGGTTGATAGGTCCGCTTCACGAGTCCGTCTCCGCGATCTGTGTGTGAGAAAAATGCGATGAAACCTAGGCAAAAGCCCCGGTCCATTGGTGCGCGGCTTATATGGGCGCATAGTAATTAAGTCAATGCGACGGTGGGCGGCGGCCTATGGTTAAGGAGCGCGCAATCAGACGCTGGATCGTCCTTGTTCCCGCATCCCACTCTTGCCGAAATCATACCGCAGCAGTCACCGGATCGAATGTACCTGGTTTGACGTTGCCGGGGGACGGGGACCATCATTCGCGCGAATCCGCAACCGTGCTGACATTGATAGAGCGATGACAGAGCCAGTGAATCCGGCCCAACCGCCGCCCGCCCCGAAATCGCGATGGCCGCTTGGCCTGTCCGGCAAGCTCCTGTTGCTCACGGCACTCTTCGTGCTGATCGCCGAAGTCCTGATTTTCGTTCCCTCCATTTCGAGCTTCCGCCTGATGTGGCTGACCGACCGGCTCGCGTCGGCGCATACGGCGGCACTCGTGCTCGATGCCGCTCCCGACGACATGGTGTCGGAAGACCTGAAGAAGCAATTGCTCGACAGTATCCGCGCCCGCGCGGTGGTGATGAAGATGGGCGACAAGCGCCGTCTGCTCGCCGCCTCCGACATGCCCCCCGAGACCGATCATCATGTGGACGTGCGCAATGTCTCGCGTATCGGCGCCGTGTTCGATGCGTTAGAGACGATGTTCTCGACCTCGCAGAACAGCATGATGCGCGTGATTGGTCCCGCACCCGGCCAGGGTGACTTCATCGAGATCGTGCTCGACGAGCAGCCGCTGCGTGAGGCGATGTGGCAATACGCCGGAAACATTTTCCTGATCTCGCTCGCGATCTCGGCAACGACGGGACTGTTCGTGTATCTCACGCTGTTGTGGATGTTCGTGCGTCCGCTGCGGCGGCTCACCCGGAGGTTGGTCGATTTTGGCCATTCGCCGGAAGATCCGGGCCGCATTCTGGCGCCCTCGTCCCGCAACGACGAGATCGGCATTGCCGAGCGCGAACTCTCCGCGATGCAGAAAGAACTAGCCGATACGCTGCATAACAAAAGCCGGCTCGCCTCGCTCGGGCTCGCGGTTTCGAAGATCAACCACGATCTGCGCAACATTCTCGCTTCCGCGCAATTGATGTCCGACCGCCTCACGAGCACCGCCGATCCGTCGGTCCGCCGTCTGGCTCCAAAGCTGATAGCCACACTCGGCCGTGCGATTGCCTATTGTGAGCAAACGCTCGCTTACGGCCGCGCGCAGGAGCCGCCGCCGCAGCGCCGCCTCTTCGATGTTGCGGATTTGCTTGGTGAGGTCCGCGATCAGCTCGATCTCGGGCCCGACGCGAAGATCGGCTGGGTACCCTCGATCGAGCGCGGGCTGCAGATCGACGCCGACCCCGACCAGTTGATGCGGGCGCTGGTCAATCTTGTAAAGAACAGCATCGAGGCGCTTTCCGCCCGCGCGCCCAACGATCCCGCCCGCGACCAGATCCGCATTGTCGGCCGCCGCGAAGGTTCGGTGGTGACGTTGCAAGTGGCGGATACCGGGCCGGGCCTTGCGGATCGGGCGCGAACGCATCTTTTCGAGCCGTTTCAGGGCTCATCGCGCCGGGGCGGCTCGGGTCTTGGCCTTGTGATCGTCGCCGAACTCGTCCGCGCCCATGGCGGCGACATCCGGCTCGTGGACGGCACCATCGGGGCGACCTTCACGATCGTGATCCCCGACCGTCCGGTTGCGCTCGACGAGCGCCGCGCGGAACGCGCCCGCGCCTGAACGCATGGAATGGAAGAGGCTCAAACCCTTGCAAAACAGGGGTCGGACGTATAGTTCTCACGCCTCCTCGGCATGCGCCCGTAGCTCAGCTGGATAGAGCACCAGACTACGAATCTGGGGGTCAGAGGTTCGAATCCTTTCGGGCGCGCCATTTCTTCTCCCGATTCATAATCCAGAATGCATCGCGGTCCGATAAGGGATTTCCCGGATCGCTTGGCTTTCGCGGCGCTGCTCTGCTAGGCGATGTGAGATGAATTCCGCTAACCACGCTGAGGGCGAAGGAAGACGACAAGCCTGCGATGAAAGAAGTTCTGAAATCGGTGAATTCATTCGTCAGCCGCAAGATCGGCTGGAACCGGATCGGGGTCGCGATTGGCGTCTCGATTCTCGCCGCGGCTTCGTATGTCCTTTACGATTACCTGCGCGATATCGATCCGCGCCAGGTCGCCCGCGCGCTCCGGCAGTCCGAGACTTCCGACATCGTGCTGGCAGCCCTGCTGGTTGCCGCCGGTTATTTCACGCTGACCTTTTATGACCTCTTTGCGCTGCGCACGATCGGCCGCCCCGACGTGCCCTATCGCATCGCCGCGGTGGCGGGCTTTTGCAGCTATTCGATCGGGCACAATGTCGGCTTCAGCGGCTTCAGCGGCGGTGCGGTTCGCTATCGAATCTATTCGACCGCGAGCAACCTCAACGTCATCGACGTCGCCAAAATCTGCTTCATCGCTGGGCTGACGTTCTGGCTCGGCAACATCGCCGTGCTAGGCCTCGGCATGGCGATCCATCCGGAGGCGGCGTCGGCGGTGGACCGGCTGCCGCCGGATGTGAACCGCTGGCTGGGCATCGGCGCGCTCGCGGGGCTTGCAATCTACACGATCTGGGTCAGCACCGACCGCCGCGAATTCGGCCGCGACGGCTGGAAGCTGACGCTTCCGGCGGGACGGCTTACGCTCTTGCAAATTTTCATCGGCATCGTCGATCTCTTGTGCTGTGCGGCGGCAATGTACGTGCTGATGCCGGACAAGCCGTCGATCGACTTCGTTTCGCTGGCGGTGATCTTCGTGTCGGCGACGCTGCTCGGCTTTGCGAGCCACACGCCGGGCGGATTGGGTGTGTTCGACGCGGCAATGCTGCTGGCGTTACGGCAGTTCAACAAGGAAGAACTGCTGAGTTCGCTGCTGCTGTTCCGGCTGCTTTATTACATCACACCGTTCGCGCTCTCGCTCGTCATCATGGGTATTCGCGAATTCGTGCTCGACATCAAGCCGCTGATCGTGCCGGAAGAAAAAACGGCGCGAAAAAACCCGCGCCGTAAAATGGGAAAACGGGTGCAGCGGCGTCGCAAAACCTCCGCCCCCGCCTGATCCCGCCGCTTACTTCTTGCCTTTCATCATATCCTTGGGCAGCTGCATTTTCTGCGCGTTGGCCGGGACCACAAAGAGCTTCGGATCCTGCGGCCCGCGCTTGACCGAAGTCACCTCGAAAATCTTTTCGCGTTTGCCGTCGATCGTGCCTTCCATGCTGAGCGGAATGCCGTCCTTGGTGATGCAGACGACGCCGGCGAATTCCTTGTCGTCCGGATCGCTGGGCTCGACGCTCCAGAGATCGCAAGCTTCACCCGCAACATTACCGGTACCGCTGCGCTTTCCTTCGCCGACCGCGACACCCATGCCCGGATCGTTGCCCAGCTCGATTTCCATCGCCATCGGCGGCTGTCCGGGCAACGACATCAGACCGACCATCCGCTTTGCTTTCAGGTCAATGATGCTGACCATGGCGCCGGGCATTCCGGGGGCCTGGACTTCCGCGCGGACCTTGCCGGCGGCATGCCGGCTCGACATCGTGGCGCCGCCGAACACCTTGGCGGTTACCTCGTAGTCGACGCTTGGCAGCGGAATGCTTTCGGCAGCGGCGGCACCGCTCCACAAGGAAAGAATAAAGGCAGCGGACAGGCAACACTTAACGTGCATCGGCGACTCCAGTTTAGCCCCCGCACCCTGTTCTCACTTGTTCAGCCCGCGTGCAAGACACTCCTCGCCGCTGAGTACGATGTTCTTGTCGATCTCCCCGATACTTTTCTCGCTGCGGCCGGAATAAGGGAGTTCCGAAAGCACGAACCGCATCGCATTGAGCCGTGTGCGCAATTTGTCGTTGGCGAGAATGATCGTCCAAGGCGCATGCGGCGTGTCGGTCGCCTTGATCATTTTCTCGAAGGCGCGTGAGTAGTCGTCCCAATGGTCGATTGCCTTGTAATCGACCGGCGAAAGCTTCCAGCGCTTCAGCGGATCGTGGGCACGCGCGTGTTGGCGCTTGATCTGCATCTCGCGGCCGATATGCAGCCACAGCTTGAACAGCCGGATGCCGTCATCGACGAGCAGTTCCTCGAACTTCGGGGCTTCTTCCAGAAACTGCTGGTGCTGTTCCTCGGTGCAGAAGCCCATCACCGGCTCGACGCCCGCACGGTTGTACCAGGAGCGGTCGAACAAGACCATTTCGCCGCGCGACGGCAGGTGCGGGACATAACGCTGGAAATACCATTGGCCGAGTTCTGCCTCGGTGGGTTTTGAAAGCGCCACCAAGCGCGCCTGCCGCGGTGCGAGGTGCTGCATAAATCGCTTGATCGCTCCCCCTTTGCCGGCGGCATCGCGGCCTTCGAAGATGATGACGATGCGCTCGCCGGATTTTTTCGCCCATTCCTGCAGCTTGAGCAGTTCGATCTGCAAAAGCCGCAATTCCTTCTCGTATGGCTTTCGCTTCATTTTCTTGTCGTAGGGATAGCCACCGCTGGCAAGGGCGCGCTCCTCAATCTCCGGCGGCAGCTCCTTCATGGTGAAGTACGAGCGGGAAGTAAGCTTCGCTGGCTTGCGCTTCTTGGGCTTTGCCCGGCGAACCTTTTTGGCTTTGGCCATGAATGCCCCGCTTCCTGCTGACGCCGAACGATAATAGACTATGTGACAGATGTCAGAAGCAAGCGAACCGCTCATAACAATGCCGGATTGGCGAAGCCGGCTTGGCGCGCGACTGAAATCCGCACGCTGGGTTATTCTTGTCGCAGCGGCGGTCTTGCTGCTGCTCGCCTTTGCCGGAAAGCTGCCGTGGCTGGAGGGATTGCTTGCCTTCCTCGCGATTGCTGTGGGGGCCATCGTCGGGCCGCGAAAAGAACGGCGCATATTGCCCGCGCCAATATCGCCGGACAACCGCCCCGTCCCGCCGGTCGTTACCTCCCGCTCGCGCGTGCCGTTCCTGGTCGACGCACAGCTTGCGGCTTTGATCTCCGCTTTACCTGAGCCGGCTTTGCTGATCGACAGGCGCGGGACCGTGCTCGTCGGCAATGCGCCGGCCGTGAACAATCTCGGTCCCATCCGCAAGGGCGATCCGATGTCGCTCTCCATCCGCGTTCCGGAAGTGATCGATGCGTTCCGTGCGACCATCACCCAGGGCAACACTCACAGCGTGCAGTTCACGGAGCGCGTGCCCGGAGGCCGCGCGATGGAAGCGCATGTCGTGCCGCTCGAACTCAACTATGAAAACAAGGAAGTGAGCGCCGGCATCGATGCGGTGCTGATCACCTTCCGCGATCTCACCGAGCAGCATCGGGTGGACCGGATGCGGGCGGACTTCGTCGCCAATGCCAGCCATGAATTGCGCACGCCGCTCGCTTCACTGTCCGGCTTCATCGAAACCCTTCAGGGACCGGCGCGCGAGGACACGGCCGCGCGCGAGAAATTCCTCGGCATCATGGTGGAACAGGCAAGGCGCATGTCGCGTCTGATCGACGATCTTCTTTCGTTGTCGCGGATTGAGTTGAGCGCGCATCTGCGTCCGCAGACCGTGATCGATCTTGTGCCGATCGTGACCCATGTCTGCGAGACGCTCGGTCCGCTGGCGCGCGATCGCGGCGTCAAACTGGAAATCACCAAAGTGGATGCGCTGAATGTCCGTGCCGATCGCGACGACATGATCCGCCTGTTCGAGAATCTTGTGGAGAACGGCCTGAAATACGGTGCGTCCGGCAAGCGGGTGGAAGTCAGCATCGGCGAGGATGCGGGGGACGCGGTAGTGTCCGTGCGCGATTTCGGCCCCGGAATTCCCGCGCACCATATCCCGCGCCTGACGGAGCGGTTTTACCGGGTGAATGTGGAAACGAGCCGGGCGGAGGGCGGCACGGGCCTCGGGCTTGCCATCGTCAAACACATCCTTGCCCGCCACCGGGGGCGGCTGACGATTGAGAGCGAGCATGGCAAGGGCGCGATTTTCACCGCGCGAATTCCGCTTTCCACATCGGCTGGTTTGGATTCCTGATCGAAATCAATGACCTGAACTGTCATATGCGCGTCACTTACGCGTCATAGAAGTTTGGCCATGGGCCCCTACGACCGATCCCGTAGCCCGATACATATAGGGCATGAAGCCCCCCGGGCTTGTCCGTCACAGGAAGGAGAAACCTCGTGAAAATCGCGACTCTCGCAAGCATTGGCGTGCTCGCCATCGCCGGCTCCGTTTTCGCCGGTACCGCTGAAGCGCGCGACCAGATCCGCATCGTCGGCTCTTCGACGGTGTATCCGTTTACGACCGCCGTGGCCGAGCAGCTCGGCAAGACCGCCGGCATCAAGACCCCCGTCGTGGAATCCACCGGCACCGGCGGCGGCATGAAGCTCTTCTGCGCCGGCGTCGGCGTGGAACACCCCGACGCGACCAATGCCTCGCGCCGCATGAAGAAGGGTGAATTCGAGCAGTGCGAAAAGAATGGCGTGAAGGAAATCGTCGAAATCACCGTCGGCTATGACGGCATCTCGATGGCCCAGTCCAAGGAAGGCGCGGCGATGAAGCTGACGCTTGCGCAGCTTTTCCTGGCGCTGGCCAAGCAGGTTCCGGGGCCGGATGGCAAGCTGATCCCGAACCCGAACAAGAACTGGTCGGACATCGACAAGTCGCTCCCGAACCTCAAGATCGAGGTGCTCGGCCCGCCCCCGACCTCCGGTACGCGCGACGCACTGGTTGAGCTTCTGCTCGAGCCGGGCGCCGAGCAGATCCCGGCGATGAAGGAAATGAAGAAGGCCGACCGCAAGGCGTTCGACACCGCGTTCAAGTCGATCCGCGAGGACGGTGCTTATGTCGAAGCCGGTGAGAACGACAACCTGATCGTCCAGAAGCTCGTCGGCAACAAGAATGCGTTCGGTGTCTTCGGTTACTCGTTCCTCGAAGAGAACGCGGCCAAGTTGCGCGGCGTCAACTTCGACGGCGTCGAGCCGACCTACGACAACATCGCGAGCGGCAAGTACAAGGGCTCGCGCCTTCTGTACGTGTACCTGAAGAAGCAGCACAACGGCGTAGTGCCGGGCATCGACAAGTTCGCGGCGGAATACGTCTCCGCCCGTGCGGTCGGTGAAGACGGCTATCTCGCCAAGAAGGGCCTCGTGACTCTTCCGAAGAAGATGGCTGACGACGTACGCAAGTCCGTCACCAGTCTGACCGCGATGAGCGGCGAGCCGTTGACCAACTAAGTCACTTGCGTAGTGGCGGTTGCGCTCCGGCGCAGCCGCCACACTCCGCGTCCAAGTCTGTTTCGGCAATGTCGGTATCGTGGCGGGTAAGTCATGGCGGCCATTTATCTGATCGGCCTTGCTTTGCTGGTTGCGGTCGGCTTCTTTTTTGGCCGTGCCCGGGCCGCGGTGATCGGCCAGGCCACCCAGCTCCATTCAAGACCGAACTATCATGGCGCGTTCGTCGCGCTCGGCATCCTGGTGCCGATGTTCGTGATTTTTACGATAGGTTTTCCGGTTGCCCAGTCCATTGCCGACAATCAGGCGCTCGCCGAATTCGATCCTTCCATGCAGGAAGATTTGCGGCGCGGTGCCACGTTGCGGGACATTCGCACGCTTGCTGCAGGGCAGTTCAGCGGTCAGCCCACCGACGCGCTCCGCCGTGCGGCTGAAACCTATTCGTCGGTTAAGTGGATTTTTGAAGGCTCGCTCCTGGCCCTGGGCTTTGCGATCGGACTGCTCGGCTTCGCAATGGGCTTCCGCTCGCTGGTGGCGCCTTTCCGCGCGCGCAATCATGTAGAGCGCTTCGTCAAGATCGTTCTGTTCGCGAGCGCCACCGTTGCCGTGTTGACGACGCTCGGCATTGTGATGTCGGTGCTGTTCGAGACGCTGCGTTTCTTTCAGAAAGTCTCCCCGGTGGACTTCCTGTTCGGCACGCAGTGGAGCCCGCAGACGGCGATTCGTGCCGATCAGGTCGGCTCGTCGGGAGCGTTCGGAATCGTGCCGCTCGTGGTCGGCACCCTGTTGATCACTTTTATCGCGATGATCATTGCCGGTCCTGTCGGCCTGTTCGCGGCCATCTACATGGCCGAATATGCGACGCCGCGTTTCCGGAATTGGGCAAAGCCGGTTCTCGAAATCCTCGCCGGCGTCCCCACCGTCGTGCTCGGCTTCTTTGCCGCACTGACCGTGGCGCCTTCCATCCGTGGCTGGGGTGAATGGTTTGGCCTGAATGTGGCCTCCGAAAGCGCGCTCGCTGCCGGCATCGTCATGGGCATGATGATCATTCCGTTCATCTCGTCGCTTTCCGACGACGTCATCAACGCCGTTCCGCAGTCGCTTCGCGACGGTTCCTACGCAATGGGCGCCACGAAATCGGAAACCATCAAGAAGGTAATCTTGACGGCGGCACTTCCAGGCATCGTTTCCGCCTTCATGCTCGCGATCAGCCGCGCGGTCGGCGAAACCATGATTGTCGTGATGGCGGCCGGCCTCGCCGGCAATCTCACCTTCAACCCGCTGGAAGCGGTCACGACTTTCACCGTTCAAATCAAGACCATTCTCGTGGGCGACCAGGAATTCGACAGCGCCAAGACGCTCTCTGCCTTTGCCCTCGGCTTTGTCCTGTTTTTCTTCACGCTTACGCTGAACGTGATCGCATTGCAGATCGTCAAACGGTACCGGGAACAGTATGACTGATTTTGTGATCGAGCAGCCGCGCCAGTTGAGCGCCGCCGAGGCGGCCACAGCAAAGCGTATCCGCGCGCGCTATCGCGCCGAGACGCGTTTCCGCTTTTACGGTATGGCGGCGATTGCGGTGACTGCGATGTTCCTTTTGGCGGTGTTGACCGACATCGTGCGCAAGGGCATTCCCGCCTTCACGGCGCATCAGCTTGTGATGGACATCAAGATCGACCCCGCCGAGATCGATCCGCAAAACACCCGCGATCCCGCCGTGATCCGTGCCGGTAATTTCGAGGCGCTGACACGCGACGCATTGCGAGCCGTGTTCCCGCTTGCGAGCGACCGCGTCACGCGACGTCAGCTCGATGGGCTTCTGTCCGCTGGCGCCGCCGATGAACTGCGTTCCCGAATCGCCGCCAATCCTTCGCTTGTAGGTCAGGTAGTGAAGGCGCCCGTGCTTCTTTCCGACGATGCCGACCTTTACCTGAAAGGAACCGGGACCAGCATTACACGCCGTCAGGGTTTGGGCGTCGCCAGCCCGAGCGGTACCGAAGGCACCATTACGATTCTGACGACTTCAAACGACTTCTCATCCGACCTGATCAAGATCAAACAGGCCCAATCCCAACAGGCCCGCGAGCTGCGCAATCAGAGCGAAGGTTTCCGCAAGCAGCTCGTCGTCGCTCAAGAGCGCAAGATTGCGGCGGAACGAGACCTCGCCGCCGCTCGGATCGCAAACAGTGCTGCGCGCATCGTAACGATTGAACAGAATATCACAGGTCTGAACGCCGATATCGAAAGTCTGTCGAACAAAGTCGCCGAACTGAATGCGGAAGCGGATGCCCTGCAGGTGAAATTTGATGTTTCCGATTCGGCTCAGTTACTCTCTGACCGCATGCCGAGCCTGCTCGTAGCCATCAATGGCGGCCTCGTGAAGATCACTGAAATAGGCAACTCGCAAATAACCGGAGAAGTGCTGCTCGGTCTCTCTTCGACCAACGACGCGCAAAAAGGGGGCTGGGAAATCGTGACTTATGTTACGCCCGAGGCGAACCGCCGTGTCAACGACCGCGAAGTGTCCTGGCTGGAAGCATTGCGCGGAAAAGGCTTCGTCGAAAATGCGTTCAACTGGCGCTTTTTTACTTCCGGCGACAGCCGCGAGGCAGAACTCGCCGGCATCAAAGGTGCACTGATCGGCTCCATGCTGACCTTGCTGGTGACGATCCTGATCTGTCTTCCGCTGGGTGTGGCTGCCGCGGTCTATCTTGAGGAATTCGCGGTCAAGAACCGGCTGACTGAACTGATCGAGGTGAATATCAACAATCTCGCGGCGGTTCCGTCGATCGTTTTCGGACTGCTTGGACTTGCCGTGTTCCTGAACTTTTTCGGATTCCCACGATCCGCGCCGCTTGTAGGCGGTTTGGTGCTCGCACTCCTGGTATTGCCCACGATCATCATCGCCGCGCGCGCCGCGTTGAAAGCAGTGCCGCCTTCGATCAAGGAAGCGGCTCTTGGCGTCGGTGCATCGCAGCAGCAGGCTGTGTTTCACCATGTATTGCCATTGGCTGTACCGGGCATTCTCACAGGCACGATCATCGGCATGTCGCATGCGCTGGGAGAAACCGCGCCGCTGCTGATGATCGGCATGGTCGCCTTCATCGTGGAGTCGCCGAAGTCCGTTACCGATGCGGCAACCGTGCTGCCGGTCCAGATTTTTCTCTGGTCCGATCTGCCCGAAATCGCTTTCCAGGCGAAGACGGCCGCCGCGATCATGGTTTTGCTCGCGTTCCTGTTCGTGATGAACGGAGCCGCGATTTATCTGCGCAAGAAATTCGAACGTCGTTGGTGAGGTTGAGGTACGTCCAATGGAAATGATGGTTGAACCGGTAAAAGTGACGGCGGGCGCGGCCGTAATTGGCCCGCAGCAAGCGCGGCCGAAGATCGTGGCCGACAAAGTCAACGTGTTCTACGGCGACAAGCATGCGCTGAAGGACGTGTGCGTGGAGATTCCCGAGCGCGGTGTGATGGCCTTCATCGGCCCCTCCGGCTGCGGCAAGTCCACATTCCTCCGCTGCATCAACCGGATGAACGACACGATCCCGAGCGCCCGCGTAACGGGAAAGATTCTGATCGACGGCTTGGACATTTACGACTCGTCGCTCGACGTGGTGCAGCTTCGCGCCCGCGTCGGCATGGTGTTCCAGAAGCCGAATCCGTTTCCGAAGTCCGTGTATGAAAACGTTGCTTATGGCCCGCGCATCCACGGCATGGCCCGCAACAAGACCGAGATCGACGAGATCGTCGTCACCAGCCTTCAGCGCGCGGGTCTTTTCAATGAAGTGAAGGACCGCCTGAACGACTCCGGTACGAGCCTGTCCGGCGGCCAGCAGCAACGTCTCTGCATCGCCCGCGCGATCGCGGTCTCGCCGGAAATCATTCTGATGGACGAGCCGTGTTCCGCGCTGGACCCGATTGCAACCGCGCGAATCGAGGAATTGATCGACGAAATCCGCACGAATTACACGATCATCATCGTGACCCATTCCATGCAGCAAGCCGCTCGCGTCTCGCAGCGAACGGCTTTTTTCCATCTCGGAAGTCTAGTGGAGGAAGGTTCGACCGCTACCATCTTCACGAACCCAACCGACAAGCGAACGCTGGACTACATTACCGGGCGCTTCGGCTGAGCGCGGTGCAGGAGAAGATTATGTCAACGCATTTGACTACGGCATTCGACGAGGAGCTTCGCGACTTGTCCTCCAGGCTCGCCGAGATGGGCGGAATCGCCGAACGCCTGGTCGCGGAATCGACCGACGCGCTGGTGAAGCGCGATACCGCACTTGCCCAGAAGGTGATCGCGGCGGACGCCGCCGTCGATGCCATCCAGCACGAGATTGAGGAGAAGGCGATCCTCACCATTGCCCGCCGCCAGCCGATGGCGGTCGACCTGCGCGAGATCGTATCCGCGTTACGCATCGCCAACGATCTGGAGCGCGTCGGCGATCTGGCGAAGAACACGGCCAAGCGCGTGCTTGCGCTCGACGGCGAATATCACGCGCAGAAGCAGCTTCGCGGCGTGAAACACATGGCCGACATGGTGTTGCAGCAACTGAAGGAGGTACTCGACGCCTATGGCGCGCGCGACGTGAACCGCGCCGTGGCGGTCTGGAAAAGCGATGGCGAAATCGACTCCATGTACAACTCGCTGTTCCGCGAATTCCTGACCTACATGATGGAAGACCCGCGCCACATCACCATGTGCACGCATCTGCTTTTTGCTGCGAAAAACATCGAGCGTATCGGCGATCACGCCACCAACATCGCCGAGACGATCTATTACCTTGTGAAGGGCGAAATGCTGCTCGAAGAACGTCCGAAGTCCGATCTTACCAGCACCACCAAAGTGAGCCTGGCTACCAAACAATGAAACCGCGAATTCTCATTGTCGAAGACGAGGAAGCGCTGAATCTTCTTCTTCGCTACAATCTCGAAAGCGAGGGCTTCGCGGTCGACGTGGTCGAACGCGGCGACGAAGCGGAAACGCGCGTCAGCGAGCACCCGCCCGATCTGATCGTGCTGGACTGGATGCTGCCCGGCGTCTCCGGCATCGAAATCTGCCGCCGCCTGCGGGCAAAGGATGAGACGAAGGGCATTCCGATCCTGATGCTCACCGCGCGTGGCGAGGAAACCGAGCGTGTGCGGGGGCTGAGCACGGGCGCCGACGATTACGTCGTGAAGCCGTTTTCCTTGCCGGAACTGCTCGCACGTGTGCAGGCGCTGCTCCGCCGTTCCAACCCCGACCAGGTCGCGAAGGTGCTAAAGGCCGGCGAGATCGAACTCGACCGCGAGAAGAAGCGCGTGCATCGCTCTGGCCGTGAACTGCATCTGGGGCCGACCGAGTTCCGGCTGTTGGAGTTTCTGATGACGAGTCCGGGCCGTGTCTTCAGCCGCGAGCAACTGCTCGATCAGGTCTGGGGTCGCGAAACCTATATCGACGAACGCACCGTGGACGTGCATGTCGGCCGTTTGCGCAAGGTGCTGTCGCGCGGCCGGGAACTCGATCCGATCCGCACGGTGCGCGGATCGGGCTATTCGTTTAACGAGCGTTTCTCGGAAACGAACTGAACGTCATCCCGGCCGAGCGCGTGGCGCGAGAGCCGGGATCGGGAATTAATCAGGCTTTTTGTTGAGCGATCCCGGATCGCCGCATTCTGCGGCGTCCGGGATGACGATACGTCAGCCGCGCGCTGCCTGTGCCGCGCGCTGGCGGCGGCGGTCGGCGAGCGGCTGATACGCCACGCGCGCGTGATAATGGCAGTAGGGAAGTTCCGCCTTGGTCTGCGAGCCGCAGTAGCAGAACCCTTCGACACCGGGGTCGCCAATCGGCCAGCGGCAGGTTGCTTCCGTCAGTTCCGTGATGTTCACGCGCGGTCCCATCGGAACGATATTCGCGAGCGGGTCGATATCCGGCTCGGTGTCATATTGAGGGGCCAGCGCCGCATTCCCGTTGAAGCGCATCCGGGGGCGCATGCTCGCAGCACGCTGCTTGCGTACGCGCGGCGCCGCCGAGGATGGTGTCTTTGCGCGGCCCGACAGACCGAGCCTATGAACCTTGCCGATCACCGCGTTGCGGGTGACGCCGCCTAGCTGGGCTGCGATCTGGCTGGCCGAGAGGCCGTCCGCCCACAGCTTTTTCAGCAGTTCCACCCGTTCTTCGTTCCAGCCCATGCAGACCTCCCCTTTTGGGTGGTCATCCGTGGGCGGAATCCCTCTCTGCGCCCCGGAATCGAGCATCGCTCGCTCCGGCTGTTTGGCCGCTACGCTGAAAGGGGACTAAATCCGCCGCACGAGATGTCGTACTTTGTGAAGAAGAGGCTACAATACGCAGACTCTCACCCACAAGAGTCCCCGGCTGCGACCGGACGAATCAGTCGCATTTGTCCCCAACATGTAGTGTTTGCGCACCACTTTTCCCCAATATGGGCCGTGTTGACACCCCGAGGCCCGCTAATAGAGTGTCGCAAATGCCGCTCCGGAGCCGGGCGGCATATTTTGTTCCGGGAAATTCACGGGTTTCAGTTGCCAATGACGCCCGTTATCGCGGCTTTGCCGCCGCTTCACATGCCGACAGAATAGGTCCGACAGTCTGGTTTCCCCGATCCCGGCCGGTTTTGCCGGTTCCCGGCTATTGCCGGGATTGGAGAGCACCGTGGTGACGCCGTTGATGCCGACCTACGCCCGCGCCGACCTCGTGTTCGAACGGGGCGAGGGCTGCTGGCTCGTCGCAACCGACGGCAAGCGCTATCTCGATTTCGCCGGCGGCGTTGCCGTGAACGCGCTCGGTCACGCGCACCCGAAACTGGTCGAGGCCATCACCGCGCAGGCGCAGAAGCTGTGGCACGTCTCGAACCTCTTTCGCATCAAGGAAGCCGAAACCCTCGCCGAAAAACTCGTGAAGGCGAGCTTCGCCGACACGGTGTTCTTCTGCAATTCCGGCGCCGAGGCGATGGAATGCGCGATCAAGATGGCGCGCAAATATCATTCCGTCAGCGGCCATCCGGAAAAGATGCGGATCATTTCGTTCGACGGCTCATTCCATGGCCGCACGCTGGCGACGCTGGCCGCCGCCGGTGCGCAGAAATACCTCGAAGGCTTCGGCCCGGTGCTTGGCGGTTTCGATCAGGTGCCCTACGGCGATCTCGAAGCGGTGAAGAAGGCCATCACGCCCGAGACCGGCGCGATCCTGATCGAACCCATCGAAGGGGAAGGCGGCGTGCGCGTGCCGCCGCCGGGATTTCTGAAAGCGCTGCGGCAGATCTGCGACGAGCGCGGACTGCTGCTGGTCCTGGATGAAGTACAGACGGGCATCGGCCGCACCGGAAAGTTCTTCGCCTATGAGTGGTCCGGCGTCACCCCGGATATTCTCGGCACGGCGAAAGGCCTTGGCGGCGGCTTTCCCATCGGCGCGTGTCTTGCGACCGAAGAAGCCGCCAAAGGCATGAAAGCCGGCTCGCACGGCTCCACCTTCGGGGGCAACCCGCTGGCAACGACGGTTGCCGGCGCGGTGGTCGATATCGTGCTGGAAAAGGGTTTTTTGGCGCGCGTGAACAAGATGGCGCTCCTCTTTAAGCAGCGGCTCGCCGAACTGAAGGATCGCCATCCGAAAATCATCGCGGAAATCCGCGGCGAGGGGCTTCTGATCGGCCTGCGGATGATTCCGCCGAACGGCGATTTCGTCGCTGCCGCGCGCGAGCAAGGCTTGCTGACTGCGGCTGCCGGCGAAAATGTCGTCCGCATCCTCCCGCCCTTGATTATCGGCGAAGAGGAAATATCTGAAGCAGTGAACAGGATTTCAGCCGCCTGCAAGGCGCTGGAGACCTCGGTCGCCGCCGAACGCGGAGCGGCCGAATGAGTGTTCGCCACTTTCTCGATCTGGCCGATCTCCCGGCTTCCGAATTACGGCGGATTCTGGAAATCGCTGTCACGCTGAAGAAACGCGGCGGCAGCGGCCCGAAACCGCTGGAAGGCCGCACGCTCGTGACCATCTTCGACAAGCCTTCGACCCGCACGCGCGTGTCGTTCAACGTGGCCATGTATCAGTTGGGTGGAAATGTCGTGACGCTGACGGAGAAAGAGATGCAGCTCGGCCGCGGCGAGACGATCGCCGATACGGCGCGCGTGCTTTCGCGCTACGTCGATTGCATCATGATCCGCACGCTCAACCACTCGGACCTTCTCGAACTCGCCGAGCACGCGACCGTGCCCGTGATCAACGGACTCACGAAGCTGTCGCATCCCTGCCAGGTAATGGCGGACGTGATGACGTTTGAAGAAAGAAAAGGTGCGATCAAGGGGCGGACCGTCGCCTGGACGGGCGATGCCAACAACGTGCTTGCCTCCTGGGTCCATGCAGCGGCGCGGTTCAGTTTCGCGCTGAACGTGGCAACGCCAAAACAGCTTTCGCCAAGCGCGGCGCTTCGCAACTGGGCGAAGGAATCGAAGGCGGAAATCCGCTTCACCCGAGATCCAGAAGAAGCGGTGAATGGCGCCGATTGCGTCGTCACCGACACATGGACATCCATGGGCGACAAGGACGGCAAGAAGCGGCACAACATGCTGAAGCCCTATCAGGTGAACCGCTCGCTGATGCAGCAGGCAAAACCCGATGCGATCTTCATGCATTGCCTGCCCGCTCATCGCGGCGAGGAAGTGACCGACGACGTGATCGACGGGCCGCAGTCCGCCGTGTTCGACGAGGCGGAAAACCGCCTGCATGCGCAAAAAGGAATTCTGGCGTGGTGTCTGAAAGCGGGGGCGGCATGAATGTCGAAATCCCGCAGCGCCGCCCACGAGAAAATCCCGACGACGACCAGGTCCAGCCGTTCCAGGTAGACGCGCTCGACGTGCGCGGCCGTATCGTGCGGCTGGGTCCGGCGCTCTCCGGCGTGCTCGCGCATCATTCCTATCCCGATCCTGTCGCCCGATTGGTCGCGGAGGCAACGACGCTTGGGGTTTTGCTTGGCTCAACGCTGAAAGACGCCGGCCGTTTTATCCTGCAAACGCAGACCGATGGGCCGGTCGACATGATCGTTGTCGATGTCACGGCACCCGATCGCGTGCGGGCCTATGCGCGCTTCGATGAAGAGAAGCTGAAAGCCGCGTCTGCGAAGGGAGCACCGAACAGCGCCGGACTGATCGGCCGCGGCACGCTCGCCATGACGATTGAGCCGGCGGGCGACCAGAACCGCTACCAGGGCGTTGTCGCCCTGGAAGGCGAAGGTCTGGAGTCTGCAGCACACCGCTACTTCACCCAGTCCGAGCAAATTCCCACCCGCCTTCGCATTGCCGTCGGCGAGGAAATGCACGCGGGCTCCGCCAGTACGAGCTGGCGGGCGGGCGGCGTGCTCGCGCAGTTTCTGCCGCGTGAGGGCGGGCGCGCGATCCAGATGGATCTCGACCCCGGCGATGCGCCGGAAGGGTTCCAGCGGCACGAAATTTCAGAGGACGATGCGTGGATTGAGGCGCAGTCGCTGGTTGAAACCATCGAGGATCACGAACTGCTGGATCCGTCGCTTTCGAGCGAACAACTGCTCTGGCGCTTGTTCAATGAGCGCGGCGTGCGCGTATTCGACCAGCAGAAGGTCACCGCGCATTGCACCTGTTCGCGCGAGCGGGTGGCTTCGCTGCTGAAAGGCTTTCCGGCGGACGACCGCACGGAAATGATCGAGGAGGGCAAGGTCGCGGTCACCTGCGAATTTTGCGGCCGCCAATATCGCTTCCAGCCGTCTGAGATCGACGTTTAATTTCGATTCAGTCCGCGTACTCAATGCAGGATGCGCGAGGTGCTCGGGCTGTCGAGCGAGAACGGCGGTACTTCCACGTCGAATTTTTCACCGTCTTCGGTGGCCATCTGGTAACTGCCGGCCATCATGCCGGTGGGCGTCGTGAGCGGGACGCCGCTTGTGTATTCGAACCGCTCGCCCGGCTTCAGCACCGGCTGTTCGCCGACGACGCCCGGCCCGCGCACCTCTTCGAGCTTTCCCCGCCCGTCGGTGATCATCCAGTGACGTGATTTCAATTGCACGGTGACGGTGCCCTTGTTCACGATCTCGATCGTATAGGCCCAGAAATAGCGGTCGTCCTCCGCCGACGAGCGGTCGGCGAGATATTTTGGCGTCACGGTTATCTGGATGCCGCGTGTGGTGGCCCGGTACATGCGTCAGACCGCCTTCAGCCCGCGCTTAAGATCGTCGATCAGGTCATCGGCGTGCTCGAGACCGGCAGATACGCGCAGCAATCCGTCGCCGATCCCCATCTGCGCTCGCGCCTCGGGTGTGAAGCGCTGGTGGGTGGTCGTGGCGGGATGGGTGATCAGGCTCTTCACATCGCCGAGATTGTTGGAGATGCGGATCAGCCGCAGCGCGTTCGCAAAACGGAACGCCGCCGCCTTGCCGCCCTCAACCTCGAACGAAAGCAAGGTACTGCCGCCGCGCATCTGCTTCATCGCAAGCGCGTGCTGGGGGTGATCCTTGCGTGCGGGATAAAGTACGCGCGTGATCTTCTTTTCAGCCGCCAGAAAATCCGCGAGCTTGCCCGCGTTTTCCTGCGCGCGCTCGATCCGGATTTGCAGCGTCTCCATGCCCTTCAAAAGCACCCATGCGTTGAAAGGCGAAATCGAAGGACCGGTCTGGCGCATGAAGGTGTGCAGATGGTCCATGACGAATTGCTGCGAGGACAGGATCGCGCCGCCAAGGCAGCGGCCCTGGCCGTCGATATGCTTGGTCGCGGAATAGACGACGATATCGGCCCCAAGCTGCAGCGGGCTTTGCAGCATCGGCGTCGCGAATACATTATCGACGATCAGTTTCGCGCCGGCTTTTTTGGAGAGCTTCGCGATCGCCGCGATGTCCAGAATATCCAGCGTTGGGTTGGTCGGGCTTTCGAGAAAGAACGCCTTGGTGTTCGGGCGCACGTTCTTTTCCCATTCGGAAAGATCGGTGCCTTTTACCAGCGTCGTCTGGATTCCAAAACGCGGCAGCAATTCCTCGATCACGTAGCGGCAGGAGCCGAACAGCTCCGCCGCCGACAGCACATGATCGCCCGCTTTCAGAAAGCAGAGCAGCGACGAGGTGACCGCCGCCATGCCGGTGGCCGTGGCACGGCAGGCTTCGGCACCCTCGACCGCCGCGATCCGCGCCTCGAACATGGCCGTCGTCGGGTTGGAAAAGCGCGAATAGATGTAGCCGTCGTCCTTGCCGGCGAAGCGGGCCTCGCTCTGCTCCGCAGTGTCGTAGACGAAGCTTTGCGTGAGAAAGAGCGCCTCGGTGTTTTCGCCGAATTGTGTGCGCTGGATGCCGGAATGGATCAGCCGGCTTTCCGGCCGAAGTTCTTCGGGCGGCAGGACCGGGCGGGGAAGGGAAGTCATTGCGTGCCTCCTACAAGAAACCCGGCCGGGAATCCGGGCCGGGTTCGGCACGTCCCCGGCCTTTTAGCGAGTTGTTTTACGTGGCTGCAAGCCGGCCGGCTCAAATTGACCACGGAACTGCGGGGATTATCGCTCGCATGCGCTTGGCGTCAAGCGCCGCCTCGTTTAGTCGATCATAGAGCGTCCAAGACACCCGCCACCTTATCCTGAGGAGGCGCGAAGCGCCGTCTCGAAGGAAAGGTGGCGGGCTCCTCATGATGAGGCGCTTAGGGAAATGAGATGGCGACTGTAATCAAATTAGCTGCATCCGAGGCCCAGGGCATCCTGCCCGGCCAGCGCATTCGCGCGCTGATCGCCGAGGGGGCGATCCATGGCGACATCCCGGTTGCCGCCGAGCAGGTACAACCCGCGAGCCTCGATCTGCGCCTGGGCAAAACCGCCTGGCGCGTGCGCGCCAGTTTTCTGCCGTCGGCGCATACCAACATTTCCGACCGGCTGAATGAGCTGGCCCTGCATCGCATCGAACTCGATGCCGAAGGCGACGTGCTGGAAACCGGCTGCGTCTACATCGTCGAGCTGGAAGAGCGGCTGAAACTGCCGCGCGAGCTTGCCGCCGCCGCCAATCCGAAAAGCTCCACCGGCCGCCTCGACGTGTTCACGCGCGTGATCGGCGACCGCATCGCCGCCTTCGATACGATCCCGGCGGGATACGAAGGGCGGCTTTATATGGAAGTCAGCCCGCGCACGTTTCCGATTCTGGTGCGGCGCGGTTCGCGGCTCGGGCAGATCCGTTTCCGCCATGGCGCGGCGAAGCTCGACGAGAAGGCGCTCAAGGCGCTGCACGCCCGCGAACAACTTGTCGATGCGGAGTCCGCCAATCTCGATCTCGGTGCCGTTGCGGTTTCGGTCGATCTCTCCGGCGCGTACGGAAACGGCCTTGCCGGCTTCCGCGCGAAGAAGCACACCGGCCTGATCGATGTCGATAAACGCGGCGGTTACGACGTGGCCGATTTCTGGGAGCCGCTGGAAGCGCGTGGCGCCAAGGGCCTCGTGCTCGATCCGGACGCTTTTTACATCCTGTCGTCGAAGGAAGCAGTCCACGTGCCGCCGGATCACGCCGCCGAGATGGTGCCGTTCGATCCGCTGGTCGGCGAATTCCGGGTTCACTATGCGGGCTTCTTCGATCCGGGCTTTGGCCACGCCGCGGCGGGCGGGCAGGGTGCGCGCGCGGTGCTGGAGGTTCGCTCACGCGAAGTGCCGTTTATTCTGGAGCACGGACAGATTGTCGGCCGGCTTGTCTATGAGCGCATGACGGAGCGGCCTGACACGCTCTACGGCGAAGGCCTCGGCTCGAACTATCAGGCGCAGGGCCTGAAGCTCTCGAAGCATTTCAAGCCGTATGTGCGCTGACTTAAAATGTCATTGCCCGCGAATGCGGGCAATCCAGTAGCCCCGGTGTTTACTGGATGCCCCGCCTTCGCGGGGCATGACCATCAAACTAGCGCCGCGCTTTCCCTTTGCTTTTTGCGCCGCCACCCTTCAGCGCCTTCACCTCCGCGCGCAGCGCGCGGATTTCCGACAGGATTAGCTCGTCGGTGGCGCTGATCTGGCCGAGTTTCCTTGCCTCCGCGAGATCGCGCGCTTCCTCTTCCTTCTGCGCCTTGTCATGCTCGCTCTGCATTGCGTTGACGATGACCGCGATGAAGAGGTTCAGCACCGCGAAGGTGGTGATCAGGATGTAGGGAATGAAGAACAGCCACGCATAGGGATGCTTCTCCATGATCGGCTTCACGACGCCGTCGACCCAGCCTTCCAGCGTCATCACCGCGAACAGCGTGAACGCCGATTTGCCCATATCGCCGAAGAGATCGGGAAATTCCCGGCCGTAAAGCTGCGTCGCCATCACCGAGAAGACGTAGAACAGCAGCAGCAGCAACAGCGCGATCGAGCCCATGCCGGGCAGCGACGACACGAGGCCGCCGACCACGCGCCGCAACGACGGCACCGCCGAGATCACGCGCAGCACGCGCAATACACGCAGCGCGCGCAGCACCTGCAACGGTCCGGTCGCCGGGATCAGTGAAATCGTAATCACGATGAAGTCGAACACGTTCCACGCATCGCGCCAGAACGCGCGGCCAAAAATCGCCATGCGGGCGACGAGTTCGACCACGAAGAAAGCCAGCAGGGCCTGATCGAGAAAATCGAGCAGCGGCCCGAATTTCTCCATCACTATATCGCTGGTCTCAAGGCCGAGAACGAGCGCGTTCAGGATGATCAACCCGACGATCAATTTCTCGGTGCGCGGGTTCGTCAGGAGTTTCTGCAGCGTCTTCATTCTTGCCCGCCCTATTTCGAAACCGCATCCGCGATGAACTGGCCGCATTCGGCCGTGGTTGCCGTGCCGCCGATGTCGCGCGTGCGCGCGCGCGGCTCGGCCAGCGCCCCTTCGATGGCATCGATCACCGCGGCCGCCGCGTCCTTGTGGCCGAGATGCTCCAGCATCATCGCTCCGCACCAGATGGTGCCGACAGGATTGGCGATCCCCTTGCCGGCAATATCGGGTGCCGAGCCATGCACCGGCTCGAACATCGACGGAAATTGCTTTTCCGGGTTGATGTTGGCCGCCGGCGCGATGCCGATGGAGCCGGCCACCGCCGGCCCAAGGTCGGACAGAATATCCCCGAACAGGTTGGAGCCGACGACCACATCGAACCAGTCCGGATGCTGCACGAAATGCGCGCAGAGAATGTCGATGTGATACTGGTCCGCCCTGATGCCCGGATATTTTTTCTTCATCTCCGCGAAGCGCTCGTCCCAGAACGGCATCGTGTGAAAGATGCCATTTGATTTTGTCGCCGAGGTGACATGTTTTTTGGGGCGTGTCAGCGCAAGCTCGAACGCATATTTCAGCACGCGGTCGGTGCCCTTGCGGGTGAAGATCGAATTCTGCATCGCCATTTCGTCGTCGGTGCCCGCGTTCATGCGGCCGCCGACCTGCGAATATTCGCCTTCGACATTCTCGCGCACGACGTAGAAGTCGATGTCTTTCGCCGTGCGGCCTGCAAGCGGACTGGTCATCCCGCGCAACACCCGCACCGGACGCAGATTCACATACTGGTTGAATTCGCGCCTAATCGGGATCAGCAATTGCCAGAGCGAAACGTGATCGGGAACGCCGGGAAAGCCGACCGCGCCGAGGAAGATCGCATCGTGTTTCTTGATGGTCTCCAGCGCGCCTTCCGGCATCATGCGGCCGTGTTTGTGAAAATGCTCGCAGCTCCAGTCGCGGTGGTCCCATTCGAAGGTGATGCCGAAGCGTTTCCCCGCGGATTCGAGTACGCGCATTCCTTCCGGGATGACTTCTTTTCCGATTCCGTCACCTGGGATCACGGCAATGCGATAAGGCGGCATGAGAACTTTCTAGACGGAGGAGACGCGGGGCCGCACAGTATCGGGGCCGTGGCCGCGATCAAGTCAAAGGCCACAGCTTTCACGGGACGCGGCAATTCGACCAGGATAAGCCGCGCGGGCGTAGTTCAGTGGTAGAACGACAGCTTCCCAAGCGTGAAACTTTTTCGTCCCGTATTAAAAAAGCTAGTACTCCTAAAAAAGCAGGGACAAGATCCTTCCTAAGAAAAAGCCAGAGCAAACCGTTTTCGCTATATTTTTCAATTATTATGCAGGGATACCAGCGGCTATTTTCGTGCTACCGAAGTTCTGGCAAGCTATTTGAAACCGCCCATGAAGGGCGCCAGGTCAAACGCCATGAAAACTCGCTATGCACGATTTCTTGTCAACACAATCAGAGTAGGCATCTCACCCGTCGCCTGTAGCGCGAAGAAATCCGCAAAGTTTGCAATCGGCGTCCTGGCGCTCTTGCTAGCCGGTCCGGTTTTGGCGCAACAAATACTTCAGCCGGGCGAGGCCGTGGTCACCCGCTTCTCGGGTACTGAAACCCAGACATTACCCGGCGGTCAGCAGACCGTGGTGATCGATCCGAACGGGATTAGCGCGAGCATTATTGACCTGCGCTCCCCCGCCCGCCCTCCTCAGGGATCGCACTGGATTGAGAAGCCGCAGCGGACACCCATTACGGCCCGCCAGATTGGACAAGTCTTTGGCGTAACGCTCGATCAGGGGCCAAACATTTATCTCGCCGCTTCTTCCGCGTTCGGCCTTCATCGCGTACCCGGCAATTCCGACTGGATGCAGGGCATGTGGGGCGCTGGCGGAGGGCCGGGCACAATTTACAGACTTGACCGTCAATCCGGATATCAGCCGCGTCCGTTTGTGAACATCACCCTGAACGGGCGCCCGAATACCGGCGCTGCTCTTGGCAATATCGCGTTCGATCGCTGGAACCAGCAGTTATTCGTGTCAGATCTGGAAACCGGCATGATCCATCGCATCCGCGCCAGCGATGGCGCCGATCTCGGCTATTTCGATCACGGCGTGCAGGGCCGCAGCGCGTTCACGGATTTCGAGAACAAACAGCGCAAGAGCTTGCAGCCTATTCCGTTCAATCCGAATTCGCGTGCGCGCATCAATGATTGTCCGGCTGGCGAATTTCAGTTCAAGCCCGAGTGCTGGAATTTCGCGCAGAATGGCCGCCGCGTTTGGGGTCTGGGTGTGGGACGTATCGCATCCGGCGGCGATACGCGGCTCTATTATTCGGTCGCCAGCAGCCCCGATCTCGGCGAGTCCGGATGGTCGGCGTTACCCGAGGACGAAAAACGAAACTCAGTTTGGTCGGTTCGAATCCTGTCGGGCGGGGCGTTCGATCCTTCGGATGTACGGCGCGAATTCATATTGCCGGATTTCTTCATTTCCCAGCAGGAAGCGGCGCAGGCGGGCTACAGCCGGCCGGTAACGGATATCTCGTTTCCGACCTGCACCGACCGTCCAGTGATGCTGATTGCAGAGCGCGGCGGAGTTCGCAATCTCGGATTGGCGGCCAGCAGCCCGTTCGCGACCCCACATGAATCTCGCGCCATCCGTTACGAATTGCATCGCGACGGATCGTGGCGTCCGGTCGGACGTTACGATGTGGGCGCGTATGCCCGGTTCAACGAAGGGCCGCCGCAGATGTATGCAAATTGCGCAGGCGGCATCGCCTTTGCCCCCGGATATTCGCAGGCTTGGACACTCGATCCTCGCCAGCCGGATCAATTTGTATGGATAACGGGTGACTCGCTGTGCTCGCCGGCTGGACTTTGCAATGATCCGTCGTTTTTGGCGAACACCCAGCCCTCAGCCGGCGATCCGACTGAAGTGCACGGTATTCAGGGTCAAATCGAAAGCGCTTACGGCGAACTCGTTCCACAAGGTGCGTATTCCACGACGCCCAAGCCACAACAAGCCAGCTACACCACCGCCGCGGTCGGCCTCGATCAGGCGTTTATGGTCGATACGGACCCCATGATCGAGGCTAGCGGCAGTGTTATTTATGACGAATTGACCCGCGACGACTCGACGAAGATCGGTGACATCGCCATTTACGAATTCTGCCAGGTCCAGCAAGTCGGCTTCGTCCCGATTCTCGCTGCGCCTCCATTGTTGATTTATGAGGCCGGGCACTTGCCGCAGGAAAGCCACCTGCGTTTCGCTTCCCACAGCATCCAATTCAGTCATTACCGGTACGGCTCACACTGGCCGTTGATGAGCCATAACCAATGGGGTTCGCATTTCCCCGCCGGCTCCATGAAGCATTTCCCGATCGGTTCGTTCCAGCACTTCCCTCCTGGTTCCGTGCATTTCCCGATCGGCTCGGTCAAACACATACCTTTCGGCTCGGTACAGCATTTACCCATTGGCTCGCTCAAGCATGTACCGCTGGGCTCGCTGAAGCACTTCCCGATTGGCTCGCTCCAGCACTTCCCGATTGGCTCGATAAATCATTTGCCGATTGGCTCGGTGAAACATGCTCCGATCAATTCGATCAAACATAATGTTGCGATATCGAATTTGAAGGGACACGGCATTATCGACTCGCAGAAGCATCAACCTGCCGCATCACTCAAGCATACGCCTGCGATATCAAATCTGAAGGGACACGGCATTATCGACTCGCAGAAGCATCAACCCGCCGCATCACTCAAGCATACGCCTGCGATCTCGAATCTGAAGGGACACGGCATTATCGACTCGCAGAAGCATCAACCTGCCGCATCACTCAAGCATACGCCTGCGATATCGAATCTGAAGGGACACGGCATTATCGACTCACAGAAGGCGCAGCATCAGCCTGTTGGCTCACTGAAGCACACACCTGCAATCTCGAACCTGAAGGCTCATCTGCCTGTGGATTCACAGAAGGCGCAGCATCAGCCCGCCGGGTCGTTGAAACACACGCCGGCCATTTCGAATATCAAGCAGCATCAGCCGGTGGACTCGCAGAAGGCGCAGCACCAGCCTATTGGCTCGGTGAAGGCACCTACCCGTTGGCTCCGTGAAGCAGCACCTACCCGTTGGCTCCGTGAAGCAGCACCTACCCGTTGGCTCCGTGAAGCAGCACCTACCAGTTGGCTCGATCAAAATTCACCAGCCTGTCGGTTCGGTGAAGCAGCATGTACCTGCTGGCTCCATCAAAATTCACCAGCCCGTCGGTTCGGTGAAGCAACATGTGCCCGCCGGTTCAGTGAAACAGCACGTCCCCGCCGGTTCGGTGAAGCACGCACCGGCGGCTTCGGCCGCGAAAATTCCGAAGGACTCGAAATAGCTATAGGACTGCAACGCAAAACTAGATTGAGGACGATAGCGGAGCACGCGACATTGGCTTAAGACTTCGACCGAAGGCGGATGTGCGGGAGTTGTATAGAGTAATGCCTCGGTCACGGAGCGCAGTCGCGACCCGCATGATGCTTCTTTCGGGCATCGTCGCAACGATGTTGGTTGCGCTCACCGGCTTTCAGGCCGGCGCGGAGTATAAGCGACCGCGTCTTTATACCAATCAGAACTATCTCGAAGACGCGATGAAGGACACCGAGCTTCCGCTCGACAATCCGAAAGCCATGCTCGAATGGGTGCTTGGCAGTTTGCCGGATCGCGTAAAAGTGTATCCGACCGAAAGCTACTACTACTTCAATTTCTATCATCAGGGAATCCGCTACGCAGGCAATCTGCGGCTCGATGCCAAGGATCGCGACGAGGGCAAACTTCATTTCGCCTATTTCGAGGATTTGCAGGAGTGGACCGAAAATGCGTTCATCAACTACAGCCATTTGGGCGAAGCGGATGGCGTCAAGGTCGAACGCATCGGCCCGCTGATGTATCGGGTCTCGTTTGCAAATAAGTCCGTGATTTTTGAACTGAACGATCTGTCGAAGGTCGTGCCGCCGCCATATCTGCTTGCGCCCGACGAGAAATATATTGGCCCCGTTTTCGACGAGTCGGGAATGCGATTCTTTCTTCTTTTTAATCCAAAACTGAAATTGTTTCTCTACATCCTGGATGAGACGGTCAGAATCCCCGATCAATTACGCATGACACCGGGAACCAATCGCATCCTGGTCGGAACCAGAACGGGTTTTGCCTACTATCAGGACTTCCGGGTCAATCGGAAAATCCTGATTGGCGTTTTTGACGCCAATTCGCGCGTCAACAATCAGTTCGACGGTCCGTTCGATCAGTTACCCGACAGTTTTGTCGATGGCGATGCGTTACGTGATGCTATCCTCGCCGTTGAGCCGAGCCTGAAAGGCAAGATTGATCGCTTTGGCGGCTCCGACGACGGATCGGGGCGTTTTCTGGTCGCGCCCTACACGTACTACCGCACCCTGGACGAGCTTTATGTTTTCCATCAGTGCACGACCGACAAGCGCGTGCCGCGCGACGCTTATTATCAGTGTTTCGCCGTCGATGCGAATGACTACGGTGTTTCGACCCTGCTTCCTTATCCATTAAAAAAGCTCGCCAGCGAGGGGCAAAAGAAGACGAAGAAACGAGCCAAATAGCCAATCGCAGCAAGAGTCAGAAGATTCTTCGAACGCTTCGGAAAAACCCGATCTCCCCGAAGGCTTCCCTTGCTTCTGATCCCATCGGGGGGCGCAGAACCCATCGCTGCATAGCGCGCTTGCGGGCTGATCGGCAGCGAAGTCATCAGTCCGATTTCTCGAGTGTCCAGGTCAAAAACTTGGAAGGCGCGTTCGATACACTCCGCACCACGGGAAACTTGCATATTTTTCCAAATGTCCGCTTTGGGTCAGAAGCAGACATTTCCTGCGAGTCAGGATTTGACAGCACTCAAATCAGCATCGATTCACCGCTTTGTGAACCGGCTTATTGTGAACTAAAAAAGCGGTACCCAAAAAGTACCCAGCGCATTGTTCACCCCGCCGATATAGTAATCTCAAAGACTTGCGGGCGTAGTTCAGTGGTAGAACGACAGCTTCCCAATTTGATTTTATAGTTTTGCATTGTTTCTCATAGCGACCAGAAACATATGTTTCTGTTGCGTTTTTAAGCCGTCTGACTCACATGCTGTCTCATCGCTCCGCGCCTCTAATCGCGCGATTGGTGAGCCTAATGTGAGCCTAAAAATGCCAATAGGTATCTTGACTGATCTACGTGTGCGACAGCTTAAATCGAGTGACGCGCAGGTAACGTATTGGGACAAGCAGCTTCGCGGTTTTGGCGTGCGCGTAGGCCCACACCGCAAGACGTGGATCGTGATGCGCGGCAAGACGCGCAATCGGATAACGCTCGGGCACTACCCGGCACTTGGGCTTAGCGACGCTCGCAAAAAGGCGATGTCATTACTTTCGGAAACACCAACGAGCGTCGCGACGCGCATCAATTTCGAAGACGCGCTTGAAAAGTTTCTCAAACTTCATTGCGAACCAAATTACAAACCGCGATCACGGCGCGAAACCGAGCGCACCTTGCGCAGTCACTTCCTTCCGTCATTCGCCAAGGCTGCACTTTACAAGATCACCGATCGAGATATTGGCGACGTGCTGGAGAAGATGAGCAAGACTCCGAGTGAAGCCAACCACACCTTCGCACATATCCGCACCTTCTTCCGGTGGTGCGCGAAGCCTCCGCGTCGCTATGTACAACGTTCGCCGTGCGAGGGCATGGAGATGCCCTACAGGACGACGCCACGAAGGCGTGTCCTGACCGATACAGAGCTGAAGACGGTTTGGCGGGCTGCGGATCGTGTTGGCTATCCGTTCGGTACTATTCTGAAATTACTTATCCTAACGGGGCAGCGATGGGGAGAAATCGCGTCGCTGCGGTGGGAGTACATCGACAGCAAGAAACGAACCGTCATGCTACCCGAGACCAAAAACAAACGTGTGCACACATTTCCTTATGGGATATCAGCGGCGGCTATTATCGCCACCATCCCCCGTCGTAATAGCACTACGTTGCTTTTTCCGGGCCGTAGCGACGACACCCCTTGGAATGGCGCGGGAAAGTCAAAGTTTCTGATGAAGCAGGATTGCCCGATAGCAGATTGGACTATTCACGACCTGCGCCGGACGTTCGCAACCAATCTTGCAGCTCTTAATACTCTTCCGCACGTAGTCGAGCGTCTGCTCAATCATTCGAGCGGCACGATCAGCGGCGTCGCCGCTATCTATAACCGCCACGCCTATATGGCTGAGATGCGTGAAGCCATTCTGGGATGGGAAAATCACTTGGTCGCCTTGATCAATCCGCTCCGACGCGTTGCGTGATGCCATGTTTAGCTATGTGCACGTTGCTTGGTCTTATATCTGATCCTATGCTCTGTCTTGCCCGCTAGCGAGTTCACTGGCGGCGTTGCAACGCCCCTCAAACAAGGGGTTTGCAATGACCACTACAAAACTGGTTAGCAAGAAAGAGCTAAAGAGTTTATTCGGAATACCGTACTCTTTCGCTCACATCGCGCGGCTCGAAGCTGCTGGGAACTTCCCGAAACGGATACGACTCGGTCAGTGCAGAGTGGCGTGGTTGGTCGAAGAAGTACAAGACTGGATAGACGAGCGCATCGCTAACCGCGAGCACTCTCCTTCTTAAAGGGCGAGGGGCCTGGTTCCACCCAGGCCCCTTTTGCGTTCCTAGGTCGTGAACTCTAAATGCACCAGGAGCCATAAGCGGACATCAAACCGGCGGCCGTCACTTCCGATATGTGTCAACAGCGGACATTCTCTTAATCGCCACTACCGACATCTTCTTTTCAGCCGGGGCAATTCTGTCTTACTAGATTGAATAGAGCTATCTTTTCCCAATTCGATTGAAACCTATTTTTAGCGCGTTAGAGCGGACGTATCTTAAGATTCGATTCAGCCTCTTACATAAAGTAAGATTTTCGGCATTCGATAAATCGAATCCTTATCGGCAACCTTGGGAGATGTGTCAATGGTTCTTCGTAACTTCATCCGTGACGAATCTGGCGCCACGGCCATCGAATACGGCCTCATCGCCGCTTGCATTTCGATCGCGATCATCACTGTCGCGACCAACGTCGGCTCGAAGCTGAACTCGACCTTCACGCAGGTTCAGACCGCTCTGAAGTAATCGAGCAGGTTCCGTCACAAGAAATACAACAGGCCCCGGCATCGCTGGGGCCTTTTGTTCGTGCCAAGCCTCTCAAATTTTTAGCCAATTTCTGAAGACTGACTTTGTAATTTAAGCGCGTCTTCCATTTGTCCGTGCAGCCCACGCCATTCGTCATGGTTACTCATGAGCGTAAAAGTATCCGATGCAATGATCTGGTCGCGGCCTGATTTTTTAGCTTGGTACATCGCTATGTCTGCACGACGGAGCATCCGATCTATAGCGTCGCCCTGTTCCCACTCTGCAACACCAAAGCTACAGGTAATGTTGAAAACTTGGCCTTCATGCTCAAAGCACAGCGCCCTGATAGATTGTTGCAGTTCGCTGGCGCATTCTAATGCATCCGCAACCGTACCATAAACCAGCAAACAAAATTCTTCTCCACCAAGCCGACCTGCAATTCCATCAGTTAGCTTCGTTTGAGTGCCAACCGCAGTCAAAACACGATCGCCCATTTCATGTCCATACGTGTCATTGATCCGTTTAAAGTGGTCGATGTCGAACATGATTGCTGACAGCGCCTTTCCGGTTTCTGTTGCAAGACATGCTTCTGTAGCACTATCAAAGAAAGCGCGACGATTGAGCAGGCCAGTAAGTGAGTCTATCGTCGCGTATTGAATTAATTGCTGCTTCATCGACGTCACACGATCGGCAAGCCTAAGGCGCGCACGCAACTCATCTGGATTCGGCGGTTTATGAATAAAGTCGTCAGCACCATTGTCGAGCGCCTTGACTGCCAGATAATAGTCGTCAGTTGACGACATCAAGACTATGTGCAGTGCCCGACGCGTCCCGCTCAATTTGCGAGCGGCAGCGCAAAGTTCGATTCCTGAAATATTGATGGGCAGAGTACTGGTAATCAGGGCGCGGACATCGCGATCTTGTGTGATGCACGCAAGTGCTTCGAGCCCGTCGGCGAAGGCGAGCACATCATGACCGCCTTCTTCAATGAGCCGCGTCATGGCTCGCTGAACCGCGCTGCTCGGATCGACCAGCACAATACGCATAACAACTCCAAAGATTTCGCGGGTTTTAGAGCAAGCAGATTAACAGCTGATTAACTTATGTTCGCATCCCCGACAGTGGAAAAACTGTGCGCTTCGATCTCACAGTCTCGAATTATCGCCAATGCCAATGGACTCGGATCAGTCAAAACGAAAATCGATCAATCAAAAATTAGTCAAGCGGAAGAAATGTCCACTAGGGCTAACGGCGCAATAACTGCGCCATCGTAATTAGGACATAACAAGGGAGGCCTGCGCTGAAAATTATTAGCCATACGTGGGCAGCAAGACTGCGCGCGGCAGGGAACATGTCCACCTTTCTCGGGGTGGCGATGATTGCACTCATATGGTTGGGTGTAACCTTCCATTTGAATGCCGAGCGAAAAATTTCCCAGGAAGCGGCTATCCAAAATTCCGGCAACCTGACCCGGGCCTTCGAAGAACACCTCGTTCGTTCGATCAAGGAAGTCGATAGAGTGCTTCTGTTACTGCGCGCGAACTACGAGAAAGCCCCTGCCGAATTCAACTTTGTGAATTTGGCAGAAAACGCCCATATATCCAGCGATGTTGCAACGCGGCTTAGCATTATAGGGGCGGACGGCTTCCTCAGGCAAAATAACGCTGGTCCGCTTCCGACACCGGTAAATCTGCTCGACCGGGAACATTTTCAAATCCACATTCACGACTTATCCGACGAACTCTTCATCAGTAAACCCGTGATTAGCCGGGTAGCGGATGGGGAGTGGGTGATTATTCTGTCCCGCCGTATCCGCAATAAGGATGGATCTTTCGGCGGCGTAATATCCGCAACCATCGACACGTCCTATTTCACGCGGTTCTATAAAGCAATCAACTTGGGCTCCGACGGTACCATCGCATTGATCGGGCTGAACGATGGTGTCTTTCGTGCCTCTGAGAATCAAGCGAGCAAAGTTCGCGGAAAGACCCTCACCGACTTCGTCGGATATGTGTCACACCTGACAGCGCCCGACGGATGGTATTTTTCCGACGCCGCTTGGAGTGATGGCGTCAAACGACTTGTTTCCTACCGGAAGGTCAAGGAATTCCCACTTGTCGTCATGGTCGGCATTTCCGATTACCAGATCTTCGCGAGCATCAATATCAAGCAGCAAACTTACAATTTCATCGTAATGATATTTGCGGCATTGATCCTGCTTATCATTTCGCTCAACATGCGGAACGAGAATAAACTTGCGCACACCCGCTCCGATCTTCACGCCCAAAATCTGCGCTTCGATACAGCCTTAAACAACATGTCTCATGGCCTGTGCATGTTCGATGCCGAGCAACGGCTCATTGTCTGCAACGACCGTTATCGACAGATGTACGGTCATTCGCATGAGCAAGTGAAGCCCGGGACGACGCTACGCCAAATCATTGAATATCGCATAGCGAACGGTCTCTTCGCCGGTGCGAATCCGGCCGAGTACCTGCGCCAAGTCGTGGAAAATCGCGTTACGGGCGATGTCAACGCCGGTGCAAATCAGGCGGAGGCTATGCCCGAACGTCACACTTCTGTTACGGCACATTCGAGCCTTATCCGCGAACTCAGTGATGGACGGACCCTCGCTGTCGTGAACCAACCGATGGCGGGCGGCGGTTGGGTGGCCACGCATGAGGACATCACGGAGCGAAAGCGTGCCGAATCACGAATTGCATACATGGCTCACCACGATCACCTGACTGATTTACCCAATCGCGTACGGTTTGCGGAGCAACTTGAGGAGTCACTTGGCTCGGTCAGGCGAGGCACGCAGATGGCAGTCCTCTTCCTCGACCTCGATCATTTCAAGCACGTCAACGACACACTTGGACATTTGATCGGCGATGAGTTGTTGATAGCCGTTGCCGACCGAATTCGGAGCTGCATCAGAGAGACTGATACGATCGCGCGCCTGGGCGGCGACGAATTCGGAATCATCCAGACTGCGATCGAGCAGCCAAGTGACGTCGCTAACTTAGCGAATCGAATTCAGACCGCAGTCAAGGCACCCTATAATCTTGGTACTCTTAACGCTGTCATCGATGTAAGTATCGGGATTTCGCTTGCGCCCAGCGATGCGACCGAACCGGCCGAGTTGATGAAGCGAGCGGACATGGCGCTCTACAAAGCCAAGGCCGACGGTCGCGGCACTTACCGCTTCTTCGAACCAGAAATGGATGCCCGCATGAAGGAGCGGCGCCAGATGGAACTCGATCTGCGGGACGCGATTATTAACGGCGGGCTCGAGTTGTTCTACCAGCCGGTCGTCAAGCTGCAAGACAATACGATCGTCGGCGTGGAAGCGCTCCTGCGTTGGCGTCATCCCGAGCGCGGCATGACCCCGCCGGCGGAGTTCATCCCGATCGCGGAGGAGACTGGCCTCATTATCCCGCTTGGCGAATGGGTTCTAAGGCGGGCGTGTTCCGATGCCGCGAATTGGCCCGATAACATCAAAGTAGCGGTGAATTTGTCGCCGGTTCAGTTCAGAAGCCAGAATCTGGCGCTGACCGTCGTCAGCGCGCTTTCGGGATCGGGCGTGGCACCCTCCCGGCTGGAGCTGGAGATAACAGAGGAGTCCCTGTTAGGTCATAATCGAGACAATCTTGCAATTCTCGATCAACTGCGGACACTCGGTGTGCGAATTGTCATAGACGACTTCGGCACGGGGTATTCTTCCCTAAACTATCTGCGCAGCTTCCCGTTCGACAAGATCAAAATCGACCGTTCGTTCGTAAGCGACCTTTCGGATGGAAATGATGTGTCTTTGGCAATGGTGGGAGCGGTCACAATGCTTGCCAGGGCGCTCAATGTGTCAACGGTTGCCGAAGGGGTCGAAACGAACACACAATTGGAACTCATCCGAGCTGCGGGTTGCGTCGAGTATCAGGGTTACCTTTTCAGTCCGCCGCTCCCCGTCGAAGAAATTAACGCGCTGTTTGCGTCGCTTACTGAACATTCGGCAAGCGCAGCTTAGATAACCGCACGCGCGCCGCGACTAATGTCGCATTGGGTCAGAAGCAGTCGTCGTGCTTCTCAAACTTCATTTACGCTTTGTGCCCCTACCGGACTCATGCGGCGCAGCAGACAGCAGGTCTGTTCGATCACCTTGTCGACGCGTAGCTAACAATCCCCGCCCAGCTTTGGCTGGGCGGGATCGTCTAGACCGGGGAGCATGGTGCTTCAGCCGCGCTTAGCGACGTAGCCGGCGGTGACCTCGTTTTTGTGGGCGGCGAAGGCCGCCAGGACTTCGCCCTTCTCGCGCTTCGGGACCTTGACGAAGTCCAGGGTCCGTCCAAGTTCCGCTGCGACCTCATCGAATTCTGCGGGAGAGATTCGAAGGCCCCGGTGGGCCTCCTCAAGGCCGAGCGGCGTCGTGCCCGGCTTGGTGGCGGTGTACTGGAAGGGCCCACCCGAAACATTGCAGACCCACAGCGTCCGCATGAACTTGAGGCCGGGCAACCTTCCCAGGTTCTTGGTGTGCCACTCCCGCAGTTGCGGGTTCTTGGACTTATTGCCGACGATGGGGTTTTTCACGACGGCGTCGCTGAAGTGATTCACCACCGCCGCGATGGCGAAGACACCGCCCAGCCGCTCGTACAAACTTTTCTCAGGCATGGTTTGCTTGGTCTGTGCGTACGCGTTATCCGTCCCCGCCAATAAAGCCGCCGGGGCAGCAGTCAGCGCCAGCCCTGCGACTACGCTTCGTCTTGTGATTGAAGTTGTAACAGCCTGTGCCATGGTTACCTCCTTGGTGATGGCGGCAGGCTAGGTCCGTTTAGAACAGTCCGTCCGTTCAAAATTGACCACTTTGTCCCGCAACGGACTAATTTAAATCCACTGGAATTAAATTGGGGCGCAGGGGTTCATGCGGACAGGGGGTTGAACTATTTGCCGCGCGTCCGCGTTACCGAATTCGGACGCTAAATACGCCCAGGACAGGAGCCGACGATGTACGGCACGAGGACTGACCATTATCCGGCAACTTCGAAATTGCTTCATTGGCTGATTGCGATCTGCGTTCTCACCACCGCGCCAGTGGCGATCGCGATGAGCCGCGTGAATCCGGGGCCGACACAGGACACTCTCTACAATTTTCACAAGTCGCTCGGCGTCCTGATCCTTATCCTGATGGTCCTTCGCCTGATCAATCGGCTTGTCGTGGGCGCACCGATCGCCGATCCGGGAATAGAGCCATGGCAGAAGGCCGTTTCCTCGGCCGTGCATACCTCGCTGTATGTGTTGTTGTTCGCCATGCCAATTGCGGGCTATGTCGCAAACTCCGCCTTCGGCGCATCGACGCCGTTCTTCGGACTATTCAATTTGCCCCCGATCATCGGCAAGGACGAGGCGCTTGCGATGCAACTGTTCACAATCCATCGTTGGGCGGGTTGGCTTTTGATCGTTCTCGTTCTGATGCACGTTGGTGCCGCGCTCTACCATTACTTCATTCGCCGCGACGAGGTACTGAAACGGATGCTCCCGCGCGTAATGGGCGGGTTCTGACGCCGAGGTTATGGGCTTGGCCTCAAGGCGCTATGTCTGCATTGGGTCAAAAAGCGACATAGCGACATGTCACCGTTGAGTCCGCTATTCCCCCAAATGCAGATCTCCTCACCGCGCATGGGGATAACCGGCGAGAAGTGTGACTAGCCGGGTTATCATTCAAACGATGAACGACGACTTGTCGCGAACAGTCGCGACTAGCTCCGACAGCGAATATACTCTCTCAATCGATGAAGCCGCCGCTCGTTACGAGCATGCCGGCCATCCTCGTACCCTTCGTAGCATCCAACGCTATTGCGCCAAGGGTCATCTGGACTGCCGGCGAATCGAGACTTCCTTCGGTGAAAAATTTCTCATAGCGCCAGCCTCTATCGCAAAGCATATCGCGTACATCGAGGAGGTAAAACCTGCCGCGACTATTCGCGACACTTCGCGACCTGTCGCGACCGATGACGCTCAAGAAAAGTATAGAGAAGCCGGGCAACCAGACATACCGATAAGCCCCGATCAGTCGCGGCCTGTCGCGACCGCGTATGTGGGGCTACTTGAAAGCGAGAACGGTTTTCTCCGTGAGCAGATTGGGGTGAAGGACGTGCAGATCAAAGACCTCACCGAACGCGCACGGGAAACCAATCATCTCATCGCCGGGCTACAAAAAATGCTCACACCCTTGCTCGGCCATGATATGCGGTCAGTCTCCTCTCAAGGCGACGAAAAAGAGATCGCGACGGACCAAGGAGGGGACAAGGGGATAACGTGAGCATTACGAGAGCGTATAATGCGCCTATATGGAATTTAGACAGGAACGGCACATCGGCGAAATTCTCAAAGACCGCAACATCATCCTCAAGGGTGCCGACGCCGCAACGGCCAAGGGCTTCACTCAGGTCCCAAACTTTCTGCTAAAATCGAATAAGCTCAGTGCAGGTGACAAAATGACATTCGCCATGTTGCTCAGTTACGCTTGGCAGAACGACTTTTGCTTTCCCGGACAGGCGCGCCTCGCCATCGATATGGGCCTCTCGGATCGCAGCGTACGCACCCATCTGAAATCGCTCGAAACAAACGGCCTGTTGGAAATTCAAAGGCGCGGGCAGGGGAAAACCAATACTTATGTGCTCAATCTTATCCCCAGGAAGCTCTGATGTTCCGACCCAGACCGGAAGAAAACTTCCGGTCTTGACCGGAAAGAAACGTCCGCACCTGAGCGGAAGAAAACTTCCGGTACTCTATTAATGATACGCATTTAATGAGACCCATATAAAATACTCAGTACAAATTCTTTCTTATAAGAATGGGGAAAACTACAAAGGCGCGAAGTCAGCGCCGTGGTTGGCTCCGTATAACCCACATACATCGATAAGTACTCTGATCTATTTGCGGCCAGAGGCTAATGCACTCTGTCAAATGTTCGGTATAATCAAAGTCCCCGCCCTGGGTCACAAAATGACAAATGACGTTCACAAACTGGACAGCATAAAGTGCCCAAACTGCGGGCAGCAAATTCCCGTATCGGAAGCGATTTATCACCAAATAGCTGACCAAACTCGCGCGCAATTCAAGACTGAATCACTAGAGCAGCAGAAGAAACTCGTCGCAAAGGAGCGCGAGCTGGCTGATAAAGAGAAGGCAATCGACCAAACAGTTAAAGAACAAGTCCAGAGTGCCCAGACAAAATTATTGAAGGAAGCTGAAGCAAGCGCCCGGCAATCCGTAGGCATTGAAATAGAGGACTTGAAACGAAGGGCAGCTGAAAAAGATCAACAACTAGAGCTAGCGCAAAAATCTGAGTTGGAATTACGAGCGCAAAAAAGAAGCCTAGAAGAAAGGGAAAAGACTCTTGAACTCGAAACTGCAAGAAAAATGGATGAAGAGCGTCAAAAAATACAAGAAGAAACGGAGAAGAGACTTCAGGACGCTCACCGCCTGAAAGATGCCGAGAAGGATAAAAAAATTCAGGACGCCACTCGGGTAAACGATGAACTTAGAAGAAAACTGGAACAAGGCTCGCAGCAAACACAAGGCGAAGTGCTCGAACTTGAACTAGAGCAGTTAATTTCTAATGCGTTTCCCTCAGATCAGCTAGAACCTGTTCCGAAAGGTATTAGTGGAGCGGACGCGCACCAAAGGGTTTTTAATAATTCGGGACACCCCTGCGGGTCAATTCTGTGGGAATCCAAACATACAAAGGCGTGGAGCGATGGCTGGATTGCCAAGCTGAAAGACGATCAGCGTGCAGTAAAAGCGGATATTGCCATTCTTGTAAGCGAAGCACTCCCAAAGGATTGCAAAAACTTTCAGCAAGTCAACGGCGTTTGGATTAGCAACCCGCAATGCGCACTACCGCTCGCTATAGCATTGAGGTCGCAATTAATTGAAATAGAGATGGCAAAAATGTCAGCAGTCGGAAAAAATGAAAAGATGGAGGTGATGTATCGATACGTATCTGGCCCCGAGTTTAAGCAACGGGTTGAGGCAATCGTTGAGGCCTTTGTCGATATGCAAAACGACCTCCAGGAAGAGCGGCGCAGTACGGAACGACGCTGGGCAAAACGGGACAAGCAAATTCAAAAAGTGATTTCGAATACAGGTGGAATGTATGGCGATCTACAAGGCCTGATCGGCACTTCGCTCCAAAGCATTCCTCTGCTGACTTCTGGCGATGGTGATGACGAGCCAGGTCCTCAATAAACTGAGGCAGTGATTTCCTTGGCTCTACAGAGCCATTATTTAGTGTCGCACAATTTATATTTTGCGACGCATGCGATAACATTTATTTTTATGAGGCGGTTTTCACTTTCATGGGCGCATTCCTTTTGCGCCTATGTCTATAGCAAATGGGTAAAACGCTAATTTTGCAGCCCATTTGTCTGCTGGTCCCTCCCAAGGCAGTATATTCGAATGGGCAAAGAAAACATTCCCGTCATACTCCCGAGCGGAACGCGTTTGGAGGGGTTAACGCCGGTTGTTTTCATCGGACCGAACGGCGCTGGGAAAACCCAGTTTGGCATGGCGATTTCAAACTCGTCCAATGGGACACGAATCCCAGCCCTTCGATCGTTGGCGTTTGAACCCACGATACAACCACGACCAGTGACCGAGGCACGAAACGAAGCGGAAAATAAAATCAACCGCTACCGATCGGATTCATTCCGACAAGCTGATGAGTTAAATGACATGCTTTCAGAGCTCAAAGCGGAGCAGGCTGACGAAGCAATTCGATTCCGAGATGCGTGGTCGATTGATTCAAAAAGAGCAAAACCTATTCCGACGAGGCTCGATACGTTCTTGATAATCTGGCACCAAACCTTTCCGGGAAGAACTTTGGATTTCTCAACACATAGTCCCCGAGTGCAATCGACACTTCCTGGAGCATCATCTGAACCCTACCAAGCTCACACAATGAGCGACGGCGAAAGGGCGGCGATATATCTAATCACCCGTGTTCTCCGCGCCCCTCCCGGCGTCATTATCGTTGATGAGCCTGAAGTTCATTTTCATTCTCTGCTCGCTCGGACTTTCTGGGACACCCTTCAACTCCAAAGATCGGACTGCCGTTTCGTATATGTGACCCACGATTTACCTTTTGCTCTCTCCCGTCGCAACGCTGAGATTGGCATCGTGAAGACCAAGACAACTGCCGAAATGGTGGACCGGAGCGCTGGAATACCCCCTGAGCTTATCGAGGACATTCTTGGTGCTGCGAGTTTATCGCTTGTTGCAAAGCGCATCGTATTTACCGAAGGAGTACCAGGCGCCAGCCTTGACGCAGCAATCTATGGCGCTTGGTTTCAGTCTCCCGATACCGCTGTAGTACCTGTAGGAAATTGTCGTGCTGTGCAGGATGCTGTTCGCGTATTTCAACAAAAAATCATTAGCAATGCCGATCCATTGGGAATCGTAGAGAGAGACTACTGGAGCAAAAAGTATCTCGATAAGCTTGCCAATACCGCTGATCTATTTTTGCTTCCCACGCATGAATTGGAAGGGTTATTGTGTTTGCCGGCTGTCGCTGCCGCCGTTGAAAAATATCGTGGAACCGCGGACGCAGCTTTCCAACGACGTTACGAGGAATTTGAATCTCAGATTCGTGAGAAATTTGTTGGTGAACCGTTTTATCAACTTCTCCTAGAGCGGATTAAGCGCGATATTGATGGGCAACTTGACGGCTTGGTCAACGCGATCGGTGTGTCTCAAGATGAAAATCAGTTGAAAAAAAATCTTACTGAAAATCTGCCTAAGATATTTTCTGAGATAGACGGCTCAGTGACGTTCGACCAGCAGCTTATTTTAACGAAAACTGCCCTAGAGAGCCCATCTATTGCGTTTCTTGAAATCTTGCCTGGTAAAAATTGTTTATCAGTGCTTTTGGCAAATCTTGGAATCACTGAACGTCGTTACATTGATATTATCTGTGCAGCCCTTCAACTTTCAAGCAATGACGAACCAAAATTTCAATCTTTGCAAACAGAAATCGTCCAAGCACTAACGCCCCATCTTCCACCTCGCTGAAATTTAAGCAAAAGCTTCGAGCAGTTGCCAGGCTTCTCGATACTTCTCGATCCAACCCGATTTATAAGCATCAAGTTCGAGGTTTTTGTACTCGGGTCTAAGGCGTCGGACATTGCTATCATTATGCGCTTGGCCTTTCTTACCTGGCATTGCTAGCCATGCGCGGTGGGTTGCGTGAAGTGCTTTAGCGACTATCGCACTAGGGATGACCAAACATTTGGGTTGATCCGTTAGGGAACTTCCAAAATCAACGAAGCAATAAAACAATCTGGGCGATGAAATCTCCTCGTGCTTAGGTTTCATATGCCATCCACCATCACTTCCGATGTTACGTCGTGCTTTCACTTGGATAGCGCAAAGTCTGTCACCAATTTCGTCTGTTACGATTACATCGGCGTTGGGTACGCCTGCTGGCGCGAGTGCAGCTATAAGGCCGCGTCGGAGAAGTTGGCACATGACATAATGCTCCCCCGCCGCACCCAGTACCGTCGAATTCGATGCCATTCCACGATCCTCCTAGGCGTCTACCAGAAAAGCCGAACTCTATCCCCTTTTCGGTTATCCATTGGCGTTGGCGCACGTTCTTGTCTAGGTCCATGCGAGTTGGCTCGCCGAATAGCCAACGCCAACGGAGATATGCAGGGGGTCTCATCGTTTCCCCCGGTACCTGAAATGAATTGAGCTTGAATTGGTTGGTTTTCTCACGTCCCCGCACGTCGGGCTTCACCGCCCGACCCCGCCCCTCCTTTGGCGCTATGACAGCATGTTTCTAAAAGAAACTGCTGCGCCAATGCTCGCATACGCTGTCGCTATGGCTCGCACCGGAGGGACGGGGTCGGGCGCTTCGCGCAGGCAATGACAAGCGACGTACTGTTATCTCCAGTGGCAAAGAGTTCTACCAGTGCCTGACCCCGACGTGCGGGGCGAGCCGCGACCGCTTTCGAATTGTCGAAACGAGGTTTTGGACGAAACAAAACATAATAATTTTTCAGCGAAAAAATAAAGAAATAATTCTGTTTTCAATTTTAAAAAAATCGATAAATATTTTCGTTTCGAAATTTCAAAAAAACAGAAGCCGACAGACCGCTCCCCTATCCCCCCGGGCATGTGGACAAGGCACGCCCGGATTGCTGGTACAATCCGGTTACGACCGCATCTGGCGGTCGGCTTCCGCCACCCGGCCAGGATCGTCCACACACAACGTAGTCCTGGCGGCCCGCGTGCGCGCGGCCAACATCAGCACCCGCACAGTGCAGATACGGCTCGGAAGTCGACCTATGGACGGGGATCATCTGCAATACCAACACGATCATTCAGTGCTTGGCACGCTCGCGACCGGCGAGGGCGTGCCACTCACACATAACGACCGTCGTCGGCACCTCTACCTTATCGGCAAAAGCGGTACGGGAAAGTCCACACTGCTTTTCAATCTGATGATGGCAGACCTTGCCGCCGGCCGGGGATTTGCGCTTCTTGACCCGCACGGCGATCTCGCCCGCGCCGTTGCCGATGTCGTACCGGCCCGACGCACGAATGATGTGCTCTATTTCGATCCTGCCGATCTTTCACACCCTGTCGCCTTCAATCCACTCGAACGCGTTGCTCCAGATCATCGGCCGCTGGTTGCGGCGCATATCGTTGCCGCCTTTAAACATATGTGGGGCGATAGCTGGGGGCCTCGCCTCGAATATATTCTCGACAATTCCATCCGCCTCTTGCTCGACGCTCCAGGCTCAACCTTGCTCGGGCTCCCCCGCCTTCTTGTCGATGAAAAATATCGCACACGTCTCCTGATAACCTGCAGCGATCCCGTCATCCGCGCTTTTTGGCAGAGAGAATTCGCCGCGTATCATGACCGCTTCCTGACCGAAGCGGTCTCCCCTATCCAGAACAAGATCGGTGCCCTGCTATCGCCACCCGCGATCCGCAACATTATCGGCCAGCAGCGCAGTACACTAAACATTCCGCACCTGATGAACACCGGACGCGTGCTGATTGTGAACCTGTCGAAAGGCCGGCTCGGCGAAGCACCCGCGCATCTGCTAGGCGCTTTACTCGCCACTGCCTTCGCGCAGGCTGCGGAGAGCCGTGCCGATATGGCTGAAGAGAACCGCCGCGACTTTACACTCTATGCCGACGAATTTCAGAATTTCGCGACAGACAGTTTTGCGTCGATACTGAGCGAAGCGCGAAAATGGCGTCTGTCGCTGGCACTCGCTCACCAGTTTCTCGGTCAACTCCCGCCGCTGCTGCGGCAGGCCGTTATCGGCAATGCCGGTACTCTTGTTGCCTTCCGGCTTGGCGCTGAAGATGCGCCCCTCATCGCTGACGAGCTAGGACTTCACAATCACCATACCCTCTCCGATACCCCGAATTTTGCGGCGTGGATCAAACTCATGCACAACGATAGCCCAACCGATCCGCGCTATATGAATACGCTGCTGCCGCCATCGACTAAATCCGGCCGGCTTGATGCGATCCAGGCACGCACGCGTGCCCGCCATGCACGACCGCGCCATCAAGTCGAAGCACAGCTGGCAAGATTTCTTGCCTAAGCCGTCCGTCACAAACCGGCATGAAATGAGCATTCCATCTGGTCGCGTTTATTTGTAGGCTCCATGCGGGGACGGGGACTGGCCGTGAATTTGATCACGTTTGCCGCTTCGCTTGAATTGGCCGCTTGGCTTTTTTGCCCGGCGGCCTGCCATTGTTCATCCCGGCCTCATTCAAAAAATCGAAACACGCATCGCCAACGATACGAGTAACTGGTTTCAGACAGAGGCAGCCATGAAAAAGAAAGCAGCTAAACTTCCGGCAGTTCGCGGTAAAAAACTCGCGCTAAAAAAGGCTCCAAAATCCAAAGTCCCGAAAGCCAAGGCCCCGAAAGGTATTCAGCTCAAGCTTAAGCGCTCACAGCGCAAGTCCGTCCTCGGGAATGTCATTTTTATCCTGGACGCACGTATCGACATGTCGCCGCAACAAATCAAAGACGTGAGCCGTTACAAACTCGGACAGCGTGTCGTTTATGAGAGTTCTTCACGAAAGAAATATCAGGAAAACGCGATGGCTCGTGTCGAGAATAGTCGCGACAACACAAGCATGTTCGCCTCACCGGGTGAGCAAGCACGTGGCATCGGAAAGTCTTTTTATCAACTTGCACGCGCCGGTGTGAGCAGCGCGGCCGCAGCACTATCCCTCAAAATTACCGTCAACAGCCTGCTCAAGGGCGTTCACGTCGAATGCAAGAGCATGGGCGAATTACTGGAGGCGGAGGAAGCCATCCGGGAAGCCGCTCAAAACGTGAAGGACTACCTGACGGTAGCTGCTTCTTACAACAAACGTGAGCAACTCATTGAACTCTAGGCCACCCGTATACACTCCGTTCCTCCGGCGCTTTACCGATGAACGCGCGCGCGACTTGTCCGATACGATCGAACTCTACAACGAAGTCCGCGAGGCCCATCTCGCATCACACTGGGGAAAAGCAGATGCCCTCCAGGGCGTCTGTTCTTTCATTGCTGATTGCGTCGGTGAGGTCGTTGATCTGCCGTCCTCCAAAGTCTTGCTCACCGCCCTCGACCGCTGCCAGCAAGAAGTACTCGCCCTGGAGACGACAATATTTTCTTCGCCAGAGATTGATTGGGACGACGCGACGCTTTCACTCAAGGAACAGGTCGAGCTTGGTCGCTTTTTGCGCGCACAAGAATATTTTCTCGCCAATGATGATCACGTCGGCGAATTGCTGGTTTTCGCCATCGGCAATTTCATGGGCGGGATTATTGCCGAACTCCCAGTGCTGCCCAAAAATACAGATGCTGCTACCTTCAATGTCCCCCTTGTTTCGCTCCTACGCGATCCCGGCAAGATTATTTATCGCGTGACCAATACGATTCTGACCGAAGAGCTTGCCGACGTTGGTTTGTTCACAACGCTGCAAGATCAACTCTTCGCTAATATCTGCTTCGCGTCCGGCTTTTCACCCGATGACGAGCGTCACAAAAAATTTGTCACGGCTGACGAATCCAAACTGTCGCCATCCGAACTTGTAGAAACCTACTTTAAAGATACGCCCTTCCTCGATCTGTTTCTCACACCAGTACCTTTCATCCTGCCTCTAGATGCTCGCTTTGAGCATCACTGGATTGTTGCAGGAACCGGGCACGGTAAAACACAAACGCTACAGTCGCTCATCTGTGGCGATCTCGAAGCTGTGGCAAACGGCGAGGCGTCCATTGTCGTTATCGATAGTCAGGGCGATCTCATCAAGAACGTCGCCGGGCTAAAGCTGTTTGCCAAGGGTCAACCATTGCACGGCAAGCTGTGCCTTATCGATCCAACGGACATCGAATTCCCGGTGCAGCTCAATCTTTTCGCATTGGGAACCGAACGGCTCGACACTTATTCCAAGCTCGATCGCGAGCGATTGCTTAACAGCATCATTGAACTCTACGACTTTGTTCTTGCTGCGCTCCTAGGCGCGGAAATGACCAGCAAACAGTCCATTATCTTTCGCTTCGTCACCCGTGCTCTACTTCATATCCCCAATGCGACCGTCCACACCTTGCTTGAATTGATGGAGCCGGGCGGCGATCAGAAGTACAAAGAATATATCTCCCAGCTTCAAGGCGCTGCTCGCTCCTTCTTCGAAAACGAGTTCAACACCGCCCAGTTTGCCGAAACCAAGCGCCAGGTCCTGCGACGCCTGTACGGCATCCTGGAAAATCAGACATTCGAGCGAATGTTCTCACACCCCAAGAGCAAGCTCGACATCTTCAAGGAAATGAACAGCGGCAAGGTGATCCTGATCAACGCCGCGAAGGATTTGCTCAAACAGAACGGTACGGAAGTCTTTGGCCGTTTTTTTATCGCACTGATCGCCCAGGCTGCGGCGGAACGCGCAACACTCCCCCCTGATCAGCGTCTACCCACCTTCGTCTACATCGATGAATGCCAAGATTACATCGCCAGTGACAGCAATTTTACTGTCATTCTTGAACAGGCTAGGAAGCAGAAAGTTGGCCTCATTATCGCGCATCAGTATCTCACGCAGCTTTCACAGGGCATCCTTGATAGCCTGCATGCCAATACCAGCATCAAGTTCGCGGGTGGTGTTAGTGATCGTGATGCTCACGCCCTTGCGCGCAATATGCGAACCACACCCGAGTTCATCGAGAGCCAGACCAAACTCTCATTCGCTGCCCACGTTCGCAACTTCACGGCGAACGCTGTTTCCTTGAGCATTCCCCTGCGCGAATTAGAGAGCAAGGAACGCATGACGCGAAAGGAGGCAGCGACGCTTCTAAATCAGATGCGCAATCAATATGCCGTTGCGTTTGCGGAAACCCCACTCGACAAGCCGACATTGCCCCCAACAGCCGTTGACCCCGATGAGTTCGCTGATCGCTACTAAGCCGCGAACTCATAAACGCGCCCTTGGACGGGCTTGCCAGTGTCCGCTTTTGCACCTTAAGCGGCCGTCAAACGGGACGAACGACACTTCCGGGATGTGCCAACAGCGGACATCATCTGCCACTCTAAAAACCTCATCCAGTGATGACCGGATGAGTTTTTTTAGCGGGCACAAAGCAAAAATACACATATTATTATTGTAGTATATATGATACACCAGTTTATGATATGATTGTACACTAATATAACAACATTAAACTGTGTTATTTTCCAAATAGGAAAGGGTGTCCGATGCGAGTCAATTCCAGCGCCATCGACGTTTCGAACGTCGGGTTCCGCTACGGCTCGACCGTGGTGCTGAATGACGTGCGGCTATCGATCCGGGCGGGCGAGCATGTGGCGATCGTCGGACAATCCGGTGCGGGCAAATCCACCTTGCTCCAGCTCATCGTCGGACTTCTGAAGCCTGACAATGGTGAGATTCGAATCGATGATGTGCCCGTCACGGGACCAGTAGTTGGTGCGACGCTGATGTTTCAGCGCCCGGCGCTGCTACCTTGGGCGAGCGTTGCGGACAACGTGGTTCTGCCGTTACGATTTTCGGGGGCTCTGCGACATGATCGTGGCGGCGCGCGAAGCAAAGTGCTCGCACTCCTTGATCAGGTCGGACTTGCGGACCGGGCAGAGGCACGTCCAGCCGAGCTGTCCGGTGGCCAGCAACAGCGCGTCGCTCTCGCCCGCGCGCTCGCAAGTGAGCCTCGCATCCTTCTTTTGGATGAACCATTCTCGGCGCTTGACCCCGAGATGCGCGCTGGCCTGCGTGCCGATGTTCGCCGTCTGGCGCAGGAACGCGGAGTGACGCTTGTTGCCGTGGCCCACGATCTAGCCGATGTCGCATCGCTTGCCGAACGCGCCATCGTGTTGGGCGGTGTCCCAAGCCGCGTCATCGACGACCTTCCGCTTGGCAACGACGCGGCCACGATCTTGCGCGCTCGCATGTCGAATCTGAGCGCGGTCGCCTGACCTCCATTGTTGCTCCAGTAAAGGACTCTCATATGGCAATCTCGCATCACGAACATTCAGAAATCTGCGAATGGACACAAGCGGATTGGACCCGCCGCGATACGCTCGATGTACTCGCGCGTGGCGGTCTCGCGGCTTTTCTTGCCTCGATCAACCTCGGGGCCGGCGCGCTGCACGCGGCCGACGATGATGTCGTCCGCATCGGCTATCTGCCGATCACTGATGCCACGGCGCTGCTGGTCGCCCACGCCAAGGGTTATTTCGAGGAAGCCGGGCTCAAAGTCGAACCACCGACGTTGGTTCGCAGTTGGTCGGCGCTGGTTGAGGGATTTGCATCCGGCAAATTCAATGTCGCTCACCTGTTGAAGCCGATTCCGATCTGGATGCGCTACAACAACCGCTTCCCGATCAAGATACTCGCCTGGGGTCATACCAATGGATCGGGCATCGTTGTCGGCGAGGTAACCGGCGTAAAGAATTTTTCCGATCTCGGTGGCAAGCGCATAGCCGTGCCGTATTGGTACTCAATGCACAACGTGGTGCTGCAGTTTGCGTTGCGCCAGTCGGGTGTAAAGCCTGTCATCAGCGACACGCCTGCGGCCAATGAGTGCGCGCTGCAGGTCTTGGCCCCGCCGGAGATGCCGCCTGCGCTCTCGGCGAAAAAGATCGACGGCTATACCGTCGCGGAGCCGTTCAATGCGCTCGGCGAACTGCGTGCGGGCGCGCGGATGCTCCGTTTCACCGGCGACATCTGGAAGAACCACCCCTGTTGCGTCATCGTCGCTCACGAGCGGCACACCGTCGAGCGCCCGGAATGGACGCAGAAAGTGATCGACGCAATTGTCAGGGCGCAGATCTTCGCTTCGAAGAACAAGCTCGAAGTCGCACGCCTCATCTCCAAGGATGACAGGGGCTATCTGCCGACGCCCGCCGACGTCGTCGTGAAAGCGGTCACAGACTACGGGGAACACTACGAAGCGAGCGGCGCCATCCGCCACCGCAAGTGGGGCAACGGCCGTATCGACTTTCAGCCTTGGCCTTACCCATCCGCCACCAAGCTCATCGTCGAGGCCATGGGCAATACAATCGTCGAAGGTGACACGACTTTCTTGAAGGGCCTCGATCCCGAGTTCGTAACAAATGATCTCGTCGACTACCGCTTCGTGAAAGCGGCGTTGCAACGATTCCCCGAATGGATCGAGGATCCCAGCGTCGATCGCGCGAACCCGTTCGCACGCCAAGAGCAACTGACTCTATGATCTCGCTCGCGCCTGATATCCGACCCGCGCCCGGCTCAGTGGTCTCCGCGCTGCGAGCGGCGGGATCGCAATTTGTCGCGCCTGCGCTTGGTATCGCAACGATGCTTGGATTGTGGTGGATGGCGGGGCTGGTGCTGACTTCCGAACCGCGCTTCGCCGCCTTCCAGGGCTTTGCGATCGAACGAACCTTCGCTTCGTTCGGTGACCTCCTGGTCTCGGGCGATGCCTGGCGGGCAGCCAGACCGAGCCTCATCCGTGTCGGCTATGGTCTATTCTGGGCTTTCGTCATCGGCGCACCGATCGGACTCGCGCTCGGATGCTATCGCTTGTTCGAAAACGCGGTGCAGTTACCGTTTCAAATTCTGCGCATGGTGAGCCCGCTTGCCTGGATGCCGATCGCCATCATCGCGTTTGCGAGTTGGGATGGAGCCATCGTCTTCTTGATCTTCGCCGCTGCAATCTGGCCGATCCTGTTCGCGACCGCCGCCGGGGTAAAACAGATCGACCCGGTGTGGACTGCTATGGCGCGCAATCTCGGCGGGCGGCATCTCGCGTTGCTCAAGACAGTCATCGTACCTGCGGTGGCGCAAGACATCCTGACTGGCCTGCGGCTCGCACTCGGTGTTGCCTGGGTGGTGCTCGTTCCCGCCGAATATCTCGGAGTCACCAGCGGGCTCGGGTATGCCATCAATGATGCGCGTGACACCCTTTCCTATGATCGGCTCGCAGCCCTTGTGCTGCTCATCGGTCTTATCGGTTACGCGCTCGACGCGGTGATCGGCTTTGCCCTTCGCCGTGCGCATTGGACACCCTCCATTTAAGTTCGCCACAACACAGGGAACTTCAATATGACCAAAACCAAACCGAAGGAGATCGTCTCCGCCTTCGAGATGATCGACCATACAGCGCTCCATACCTTGTCCGAAAAAGGCAAAGCCGATCCGACCGTCGTGCGCACGGTGCGTTGCCGGACGGTCGCTGAAGGGCGCCGCTTCCGTCATCTCAACTACATTCGCAATCTGCCGCCTCATATCGTGGATGAGCCGCCGCAACTCCTTGGCGACGACACCGCCCCCAATCCGACCGAGGCGCTGCTAGCGGCGCTCGGCACCTGCGTTTCCGTAGGAATCCAGGCGAATGCGGTGGCGCGCGGCTGGAAGGTGCGCGGAATCGAGATCGAGACCGAGGGCGACATCAACATCACGTCGGTATGGGGTACGGGCGATCTGTCGCCGAAGCCGGCGGGGCTGACGGCCGTGCGCCTGAAGATTCGGCTCGACATCGACGGCGCGAGTCCGGCTGAGCTCGATGCACTCATCACCCATGCCGCCAAATGGTCGCCGGTTCTGAATACGGTCCGCAACCCCGTCCAGATCGCGATCGAACGCGCGTGAGTGAGAGTGCCATGACCCAAGCCGCTGCCCGCGCCGAGCGGTTGACGAGCGTCGCATCGGTTGTCGCACGGGATCTCAAGCCGTTGGTCCGGCAGATCGACGCGGAAGGCTTCTATCCGAAGGAGGTATTGCGGCGGCTGGGCGAGACCGGAGCTTTTGCCCATCACACGGGCGGCGATGCTGCGGCCGGAGGTCTTCGCGCTGCAGTCGAGGCGATGGCCGAAGTGGGTGCGACTTGCTTGTCAACTGCGTTCTGCATGTGGTGCCAGGATGCGCTCGTCTGGTACCTCGATCGATCCGAGAACCCGCTTCCGCGACAGCGTCTTCTTGATGCCGTAGCCTCCGGGCGCCAGCTCGGGGGTACCGGACTATCCAATCCGATGAAGGCGTTCGCAGCGATCGAGCCGATTGCCCTGAAGGGTAGGCCCGTGCCCGGCGGTTATCGTGTGACCGGTCGGCTGCCCTTTGTCTCGAACCTTGATGACGGCCATTTCTTCGCCAGCATCTTCGCGCTCGAGGGCGCAGAAGACCACCGCGTGATGTCTCTTTTCCACGCCGGCCAGGATGGCGTGAAGCTCGCACGGAACGCACATTTCATCGCGCTTGAGGGCACCGGAACGTTCACCATCCTCATCCGCGACGCCTTCGTGCCGGACGACGATGTGCTTTCCGAGGACGCCGCCCGCTTCGTACCGCGCATCCGGAAGGGATTCGTGCTGCTGCAAGCCGGCATGGGGCTTGGCATCGCAAACGGCTCGGCAGGCCTCATGCGCAGCGATGGAGCAGGCCGCAAACAGTCCGCGCTCCTGCCGCTCGGTCCCGACCAGATCGAGGCTCGCGCCGCTGTGCTGGCGGAGCGCATCTCGGATCAGGCACGCAATATCGAAGAACCGGATCGCGGCTCCTTTCTCGATGTCCTCCGGACTCGGCTCGATATTTCGTGGCTCGCGCTGGAGGCGGCCCAGTCCGCCATGCTGCAGTTCGGGGCCCGAGGCTATATCATTGGCTCCGAAGCTGCTCGCCGCCTGCGCGAGGCGCAGTTCGTAGCGATCGTCACACCATCTGTAAAACATATCCTCACTGAACTGGCAGTGTCAGATCGATAGATCATTTGCGGGTAATGAAAGATAGCATGGATGAATTCTGACACCTGCTTGCCGCTATTGATCGGTTTCGGTGACATACACTGCCCCGACGAAACGCGCCCACGATCCACATGTCCGCTTTGGGTCAGGAGCAGACATCCAACAAAGCCTTGCTGATTTCTGCTAAGTGCCAATAGCGACATTGCTCGTTGGCTTGAAATGAAAGAGGCCGCCAATTGAGGCGGCCTCCATAATCTTACGGTTCGGTAACGATTATTTGGCTACGCCTTCAACGATATATAATCTGAACGTTGCGTATTTATCGCCAATCTTTCTAGCTTCCTTATAGGCCGGAGAAGTAAACGCTGCTTGCGCTTTTTCCATGCTCTCGAAAGCGTTTATAGTGATACGCGATTTGGTCGGCGCTCCCTCGAGGGATAAGATCTTGCCGCCACGCGTTAAATTGTTTGAACCGCCATCTTGCAAAGCTTTCGAAGCAAGCGGGACATATTCCTTCACGTACCCGTCTTGGTTCGTCACGTCGATCTCTCCAATGACGTAGGCTGGCGGTTTCGCTTGAGCGTGAAGGCCCTGAATGGCCGCTCCGCCGATGGCAGCGCCAGCGACGAGCGCAATGGCTACCTTGTAATTCGATTTCATGGTGTCCTCCCTGATTGACTGCTTCTTTTCTGGAGTCGCGATCATTGCGAGCCGATACGATTATATATGGAAGAGTGAACGGTGGATATGGGTCAGACTCAGAAGTTGCGGCATGTCCGCATTAAGTCTGCTTGACCCAATGAGCAGACATTAGTGCGCCCGTTCATAAGTTGACGCCCTACCATGGCGGCCGAGCACCAATAAAAGGACGATCCATCGGACCAAGGAGAGGCATGCTACACTTTTTTTGTATGAACTTAGTACCCCAGGCGGGGCACCCGCTATTCATTGCCGAACATACCGGCCGTTTCCTTTTCGCCTCGCTGTCGTAATCAAGTTTCTATGCAGACCGACCAGCAAGCCCCGACCCGCCACGACGTGTCGCGACCAGCCAAGTCAAGGCGCGCCCGCTTCCGGCGTATTGACCCACCTGCAATGCGACTTACCGACGATGATCTCGCTGCAATCCGTCACGTGGCCAACCATCGTTTCCTTCGCTCGACACATCTCATCGCCCTACTTGAACGGTCACCCAAAAAACTTCTCGAACGGCTCGCTGCGCTCTATCACAACGGCTATCTGGACCGCCCGCGCGCCCAGCTCGACTATTACGCGACCGCAGGAAGCTCTCCGCTCGTCTATGCCCTCGGAAACAAGGGTGCAGCGCTCCTTGCTGAACTCGACGGGAGCCAGCGTGCGAAGGTCGATTGGACCTGGAAAAACCGGGATGCTGGCCGGATTTTCATCGACCATACGTTGTTGATTGCCGATCTCATGGTTTCAGCGGAAATCGCATCCCGCTGCGCGGGCAACGTAAGGCTGATCGATCCCCGGCAAATCCTAACTGCGGCGCCAGAAGCGACCCGGCGTGCTGACAATCCTTGGGCACTACCCGCGAGAATTATCTTCGCAGGCATCACCCATGATATTCGGCTGATCCCGGATAAAGTATTCGGGCTCGACTACACGGACGCCCGCAAACGATCGTATTTTTTTGTGGAAGCTGATCGTGGCACCATGCCCGTGATGCGTTCGCATCCGCGACAAACTTCTTTTCATCAGAAAATTCTCGGCTACCTCGCTGGCTCAAGGCCAGCTAACACGCACGGCCAGCATTTCGGTATCGGCAATTTCCGTGTATTGACCATCACCACGAGCCGCGAGCGGATCAGGACTATGATTGACGCGTTGAAACAAGCTACGAAAGGGATGGGCTCTAACCAGTTCCTGTTCACCGATCGCACTTCGCTACAGTCAAATCCTGACCTGCTTTCACTCGAATGGATAAGCGGCAAGGGTGATTGCGTTCGACTTGGACTGTAGGTGGTATAATTTCTGAGGCTTCCGTCTTGTCGCTCGGCACCCGATTGGCGGGTGTCGATCATGCGAGACGGAGAAAATAGATGCTCGACATTCCCTTGCACCCGCCACCAGGATTTAACCCCGAGCACGTGCAGTTCTATAACATCGAAATCGCTCGCCTTGCGGATGGCATGATCTCGGTAGCCGTTACGGTCACCACGTGTCCACGCGATGAAGAGTTGGCTACCCAGGAGCTTCATTGCGATCGCGCACATAATCTCGATGAGGTGCTGGCGATAGTCAAGAATTCAGTCTTGCTCCAATAGTCCTTCATCTAAGCCTCGGGCCCTGCGAAAAGTGGGGTCCGCTCTTTTTTGATCATTCTCGCGCGCTCCGTCACGTGACCGTCAAGGCGACCCCTCCGGGGCGCTTATCGCGACCTTGACTGTCGCGGCCGAACGCGCGGATGCGAGTGCATGTCGGCTCCGGAAAGCATGCCGATCCTGTCTCACCAGAAAGCATCACCAGGGAGTTCACAGGAAGAAGGCATCAAGCTGTGTGTCGAAGCCACCCGACCCGTTTCCTTGCGCGAAGACTTACAGGAGGTATAGTTTTGAAAGAACAGCGAATTCTCCCTGACAATCAGAACTTCGAACGTGGGTCAGAGCCGCGCCAGGCGCGTGTGTGTCTCTGACCTGCGTTTGCAGGAACCTGAAGATGCAAAAAGGGAGTACCTGAAATGGCGAAAATGTTTCGCGTCTACTCGATCATTGAGCGACAAAAACAGGACGATTACTGGCTGAACATCGGCGTGGCGTTTCCACATGAAGACGGAAAGGGCTTCAATGTGATGCTGCAAGCTCTTCCGCTTCACGGCAACGGCAAGATCGTGCTTCGCGAACACGAAGCAAAAGATCACGACGAAGAAGAAACGGGCCAGGACACGCCCAGCAAGCCTGCCGGCAACGGTCCCAAACGGGAACGTGGTGGAAGTAACGATCGCCAGCCCGTACGTCGCTAGCGACAAGCTACGCCATCTGCCAAAGCCTCGGGCCCTGCGAAAAGTGGGGCCCGCTCTTTTTCCCAATAAATTAACAACTGATTTTCGCTTTGTACCAACAGCAGATAACTAGCTAGCGGCTACCACCTTTCGCAGCGGAAGCTCTAACGATACGGTCTGGCGACCGAATCAAAGGAGCGTCTGCGATTGAGCCAACTCCTTATCCAGCACTACCTCAATGAATTGCAGACATTGCGCCGCGTTTCGGGCACGTCGCGCGAGTCGGTGGTGCGCGAGGCGTTCAAGACTCTGCTCAAGGATTGGGGCAAGTCGCGCGACCTGATTTTCATTCCCGAATACGAGTACCAGACCCCGCAAAAGGCCCGCGTCTATCCGGATGGCGCGCTACTGCACGCGCTGCGCGTCCCGCTCGGCTATTGGGAAGCGAAGGATGAGGAAGACGACCTCGATGAGGAGATCGATAAGAAATTTAGAAAGGGTTATCCGCAAGACAACATCATCTTCGACGACACGCATGAAGCGGTTCTGATCCAGGACAAACAACCGATAATGCGCTGCGGCGTAGAAGACCCAGCGCAATTGCAGAAGTTACTGGAGCTGTTTTTTGGTTATGAGCGCGCAGAGATTGCCGATTTCCGTAAAGCGGTCGAGCAGTTCAAAACTGATCTTCCGGAGGTTCTCAAAGCGTTGCGGGAAATGATCGAGAAGGCGGAGCGTGATAACGAATACTTTCGTAAGGCGTCGTTGCGCTTCCTCAAGCATGCGCAGGATACGATCAACCCGAATGTCACGGCTGCCGACGTACGCGAAATGCTGATCCAGCATATTTTGACTGAGGAAATCTTTTCGCAGGTATTCGATAATCCCGACTTCCATCATAAAAACAACGTTGCCAGGGAGCTTTATTCGCTGGAAAACACTTTCTTTACCGGCAAGGTCAAGCACGACACGCTCGCGGGGTTGCGACCCTACTATGCTGCGATCAAGAGCGCAGCCGCGCTCGTCACCGGCCACAACGAGAAGCAGAGGTTTCTAAAAACAATCTACGAGAACTTTTACAAGGTCTATGACAAGAAAAAAGCTGACCGCCTTGGCGTCGTCTACACACCAAACGAGATCGTGCGCTTCATGATCGATAGTGCCGACTGGCTGTGCCACAAGCACTTCAATAAGTCGCTGATCGACAAGCAGGTGGAAATCCTCGATCCGGCTGTAGGCACCGGCACATTCATCACGGAATTGATCGAGCACTTCCGTGGACAGCCGCAAAAGCTTCGCTACAAATATTTGGAGGAACTGCACGCTAACGAAGTGGCGATTCTGCCTTACTATGTCGCCAACCTGAATATTGAAGCGACCTACGCCGCACTTGCCGGCTATGAGGAGTATCCGAACCTCTGTTTCGTCGACACACTTGACAACACTACGGCGCTTAAGGCTCAGAAAAACCAACATGTTGGAGATTTATTCGGCGGCGTTAGCGACGAAAATGTCGCGCGCATTAAACGCCAGAATAAAAAAAAGATCAGCGTAATCATCGGCAACCCGCCCTACAACGCCAACCAGTTGAATGAGAACGAGAACAATAAGAATCGCGAATACCCCGAGATCGACCGACGCATTAAAGCAACTTACATCAAGGCTTCAACGGCGCAGAAAACCAAGCTCTATGATATGTACGCTCGTTTTTTTCGGTGGGCATCAGATCGCATCGACGAAAACGGCATCGTCGCCTTCATTACAAATCGAAGTTTTATTGAGAGCCGCACCTTTGACGGTTTTCGTAAGATGGTGGCAGACGAATTTAACGAAGTTTACATCATCGACCTTGGCGGCGACGTGCGCGCAGACCCAAAGTTGTCGGGTACAAAGCACAATGTGTTCGGAATCCAGACCGGGGTAGCCATCAGCTTTATGGTCAAGTGTGCAAACGCGAAGGGCTGCCGCATCAAGTACGCGCGGCGACCACAATCAGAGACAGCAGAAGATAAGTTGGCGTTTCTATCCAAAGGAAAGATCGACGCCATTTCGTTTGAGGATGTTCGACCGAGTGTCCGGCATGATTGGTTGAACCAAACCGCTAACGATTTCGACAGTTTCATTCCAATCGCGGACAAAAAGACCAAGTCTGCAAAGGTGGCTGGGCAACAGCAAGCCATATTCAGGATGTTTGCGGCCGGTATTAAGACGAATAGAGATGACTGGGTATATGATTTCGATTCCAAGACACTGACAAAGAAAATCGAGTTTTTCGCAAGGGTTTTTAATCAGCACCTCGACGACGGCAAAAGGAAAAAGGAATCATTCGATCCTTCTATAAAATGGAGCCGGGATCTAAAAAAGAAGAGAGTCAAAGTACGTTACGATCGTTCTTGCATCGTGAAGTCGCAATTTCGGCCGTTCATCACAAAATCGTTCTTTGCCAATAAGGTGATGAATGACGTTCTTACCTCTCTTCACCAGATTTACTTTGGTGACGATCTAAGTCGTCAGAACTGCATCATCGCGTTCCTGTGTGTCTATTCGTCCCATCCGATTGCGGTAATGGCAGTGGAGGGCCCCTTCGATTATTGCATGTTGAAAACGGGCAATGGAGGGACGGAATCTATAGCGCGATGGAGATACAACAGCCAGGGCGCCAAAGAAGATAACATTACCGATTGGGCTCTTGAGCAATTCCGCGCGCATTATGAATCGGGAATGACACCGAAGCGTCCAATCACCAAAGATGCGATCTTTTTGTACGTCTACGGCCTGTTGCATGATCCGATCTACCGCGACAAATATGCGCAAAATCTTAAACGCAATTTTCCGCGCATTCCGTTCTATGAAAACTTCTGGCGTTGGGCCGAGTGGGGCGAGAAGCTGATGGCGCTGCATATCGGCTACGAGACGGCCGAGCCGTGGCCGCTTGAGCGCATCGACGCGCCCGACGAGAAGTCGCGCAAGGCCGGGCTCGCGCCCAAGGCGATGCTCAAGGCGGACAAGGACGCCGGCAATATCCAGCTCGACAGTGAGACCCAACTGACCGGTGTGCCGCCGCAGGCGTGGACATACAAGTTAGGTAATCGCTCGGCGCTCGAATGGATTCTCGACCAGTACAAGGAAAAGACGCCGAAAGACCCGACCATCCGCGAGAAGTTCAACACCTACCGCTTCGCCGATCACAAGGAGAAGGTGATCGATCTCCTCAAGCGCGTCACGCGCGTTAGCGTCGAGACGATGAAGATCGTTGATGCGATGCAAGCGGAGCAGCGGTGACCTCACCTTTTTACGAGGGCTTAGCGGACATCATTTTCGGTTCGGAGAAATCCAAGCACGTACCAACGGCCGACGGTTCACCGCTTTGTGAATTCGTCCAGTTAGCCTAAAAAATGAGAGCCTAAAAAGAGCCTAAAGTTCTAAAACACGCATTTGCGGGCGTAGTTCAGTGGTAGAACGACAGCTTCCCAATCAGACGACGCAATTTGTATAGCGCATCATAGATGATGATTAGCCCCGATTTTTGGGGCTTTTCTCATGTTACATTATTCGTAGCTGTACATTGAAACACGCAGCTACACCCATCCAATCGGTGCCTGAGAGGTGCCTGGCCATGAGAGCCATGCTGACTGATGTCAGCGTGCGGGCTCTCAAAGCGCCAGCACGCGGACAATACACTATATGGGACACGAACAGTCCTGTTGGTGTCCGCGTCTCAGAGGGAGGCGCTAAATCGTTCATCGTCCTCGTCGGCAGCGGCAAACGCCGCATGATTGGCAAGGTCGGTATCATCACGCTAGCGGAAGCGAGAATCGAAGCGAAAAGAATTCTCGCAGAAAAAACGCTCGGCATCTCAAAACCAAAAGCGTCATCAGTTACTTTCTCGACCGCTACGGCGATTTTCCTTGAAGAAAACTACAGGGGAAAAAAGCCAAGAACGAAAAAGGAAACGAAGCGTCTACTAGAACGGCACTTCGCGCCAAAATTCGCAAAGAAGCCGGTCTCCGAAATTACCGACACTGATATCGGAGAAATTCTCGCAAAACTCGCAAGAATACCGAGCGAGCAACTTCACGCCTTTCGTGCGGTTCGAACAATGCTCAAGTGGTGTACGCGACCTCCCCGTCGCTACATCACTCACAGTCCTCTCGAAGGTTACGAGCCGCCCGGAGAAGATCGAAAAGGCACGAGGGTACTTTCTGATAGCGAGCTTTCAAAGATTTGGTACGCAGCGACAGGCCGCTATGGCGGCATGGTACGGCTTCTGATTCTTTGGGGGACTCGCAATGGAGAGACCGCTCGCATTAAGCGTGCTTGGATTGAAGAGAATGTGCTGACTATTCCCGGTGAAGTAACGAAAAATAAGCGAGCCCACGCAATTCCTTTGCTTCCGTTCGCTCGTTCAACCCTCATCGGTCAATCTAAGCGCGGTGCGTACTTCTTTCCTGGCAAAGACCTCGACACCCATTTCCACGACGGCTCTTGGGGCAAGCTCAAGAAAGAGCTCGACCAGAAAGCCGGCGTGAAGAATTGGCAACTTCGAGACATCCGACGGACGTTCCGCTCCAACATGGCAAAGCTCAAAGTGCCACGAGAAATAGCTGAAATTCTTCTGAATCACGTTACAGGTGCGAATAGGAATGACCTCGACGAGATTTACGACAGGTACGACTACCTGCTGGAAAAGAAGGAAGCACTAGCCAAGTGGGAGAAGCGGCTGCGCCAAATTCTGAATAAGAAACAATGAGGAGCTATGAGTATCTTGTAGCTCCTCATTTTTTTGCATAGCATTCGGCGTCCATCGGTGGTGAACCGAGGGCTTGCAAGCTCTCCTTCAAAGGGAGTCTTGCAATGTCCGAACGACCGCTCATCGTCGATTGGAAGGGCCTAAAGAAGCTTGGCTGGTGTTACTCACGAGCCCATACGTGGCGCTTGATGTTTGACCCGGAGTATGGCGATCGCCGGTTTCCGGCTTGTCGCAAGCTCGGGAAACATCCAAACGCACACCCGGTGTGGCGAATGAGCGAAATCCTCGCCTATCTTGAGTCCCACGGTTTGAAAGTGACCGAAGATTGGAATGCTTCCTGAAAAGGAAGCCGACCCCCGGTGTCCAAACCGGGGGTCGATTTTTCTGCACGCCCTGGCCCGGCAAATGCTACAGGAAAACCACGTAAATAATTCCGGCCAGATTTATCGGGGTTTTTCAGCCTGTATCGGCTTCCCTTGCGAGTAGCGCACCTCCATGAACTCCGGTAAAAGTGCTCATTCCTTGGGTTTCTTACCGCTCAATTCTTCCTTAAGTATCAGCGACGACCCTTCCGCATTGTCATTGCTGATAGGATCAGACCTTGCCATTTCGTCCTAGGAACGAGAACCACGCGATTCAAGAAGTCGTTTTCGTGCTGACTCTTCAGCGCGCCTTCTTGCCAACCGAAGTGGAGGCTTTGGTCGCTGCTCATGACAAATGGAAAGCCGATCTTCCGGGGATGAAGAAAATTGACGGCTTCCAGTTCGAATTTGGCGACGATCTTTCACCTACTCAAAGCGCAGTGCCAATGGCAGGCGTGAGCTTCGACGCTCATAAACGCGATGGTTCGCTCGACTGGCGCCTTCGTGCAAACCAAAACTGGCTGGCAGTGAATTGTCTATCCTACACTCGTTGGGCTGACGTTTACGCACGCGCCCGCGGCTATCTTAGCGCCGCCTCGGCGGTCATCCCCGACGAAAACCAAGTGGTAGGCATCGCACTTCAATACATCGATGTGTTCGAGTGGGAAGGCGAGCTTGCGAATTATAAACTGGATGGACTTTTCCGAGCGGGGACAGACTTCGTATCTAAAAGTGTTTTCGGGAAGGGCCCGCTATGGCACGCGCATCAAGGTTGGTTCAGAACTGACGGCCTGATTGCTCCCGGTAGGCAGCTAGAGCGAATACACATCGACGCCGTAGAGCAAAAGAATGCGCATCAGGTGAAGATTGATATTACTCTCAGGCTGGACTTACAGGAAAAGTGCACTGCTGCGAGTCTTTTCGCAGGAAAAGCCCCCCTCGTTGACCAAGTGATGGACAGTCTCCATATACGCAATAAGGAACTTCTATCGGGAATTCTTAAGGACGATGTGATCCAAAGGATCAAGCTGAATGCTTAATACTGCTCTCACCCAAGCGCATCCCGATTTTGCAGGAGTTACTGCTGAGAGTGCGCTTGCCCGCTACGACAGTGGTCTTGACGAAGTTGCTTCTGCCGCTTCCCACCCTCAGTCAACTTCGCGCGCATCGAGCGTAGTAACTGCTGCTTTTGTTGCGGCGGTAACGTCATCAATTGCAAACCCCACTTCCTCGTCCTTTAACACGACTGCTTGGTCGGCAAGTCGCCCCGCAATTTATGCTTCTGTTCATGTTCAAGATGATCGCAACGCGGCGCTGTCCGCTAAGATCGCAACCTATCGCTCGTTGGTCGATGGCTGGGACGGGCTGGGCAGCGTGGCCCCGTCGCGCAAAGCGATCGATGATGCGATGATCTTCATCGATAAGATTCCGCCAGGCGCAAAACTTCCTGAGCCGATGGTTTCCGCTGATGGTGAAGTTGGCTTCTTCTGGAAATCTCAAGGCGTCTACATCGACGTGGGACTTAAAGGTGATGGATTCATCTCCTATTATGGAGAAGCACCCGGCGGCCCTTCTGCGAGCGGCGTGAAACCTTTCAACGAATTTACCCGCCTGCCTGAAGACCTTGCGAGAATAATCAGAAATTCCTGAGGTGGTCGTTGGCGACGGAAGCAGACGAAGAGTCCTGTCCGTGTGAGAAGATTGCTCATGGCGATATGGGCTTGGTCTCCGACGAGGAACGTCTCGCGCGAGTAGTATGTTCGCCTAACCATTATAACGAAACCACCGGCAACATTCGCCCGTCGGTCTTTCCTGACAAGCATATAATCCTTGGCACATTATCGTTGACCAGGACGGATAAGGTCGATGCAACTGAATTGAAGGCGATAGCCGACGACGTAGCCAAATCGATTCCAGACCAGCCGCAGAAAGCCGCCGGCTATTTGGTCGCTAAGACTGAGGACCTCCGTCGCTTAAGTGAAGAAGATGGGCGCAGGTTAGTCTGTGTATGGGATAACCCAATCATCGATATGCCCCCATATCGGAATAATCCGGCTCACGCTCTTCTAGGAAAAAACCCCCACGTGAATGAGTTACCTGCTCCTGACGATGATATTTGGGGCGCTGTCAAAGAGTTGAAAAAACGATTGGTTGAAACTTTCAGTGGCCTTCTACAAGCAGATAAAATTTATTGAGCAAGATTTGATTCTTAAGTCACGTCTCTAGCTCACGCCGTAAAGATTGAGGGCGCCCGAAGGCACCCTCTGTTCGTCTAGCTTGTCCGTTGCGGTGCGAGGCCGTTTCTGAAGGGCGAGCGGGCCTTCGTGTCTGGTGGCCTCGTCGCTTTCGTCGCTTCACCGTAATTGCGTCCAGCTAGAAACGCCTGTGCAAGCGCGGTTCGCGTCGCCTCGTCCTGCGTGTCGCTGCCGAAGTTCATGTCGGCGATGAACTCAAGTAAGCGACCGTAAGATAGGTGAACTGAGGCTAGCTCGTCAGGGTTCATTAGGGAGCGAAACGTGGCGCGGGGAGAAAAATCTGACGGGGTGGGATGACCTATTTCTTCAACTCATACACTCCAAATATGTTGAGCGGACCAACCGAAGTGGTCGAAACAACCGTAATATGATTTGTTGAGGCTTGGACGTCATTCGCCCAAACAGTTAGCCGCGTTGGCTCCGACCGCTGTTTCCAAGAATTTTCCACTTCTGGCAGAAGCGCATTCTCAAACCGCACCACTTCGCGATCGATCGCTTGAAGCACTCTTTCCATATCGCCAGTATTCAATTTTACCTTTAGTGGTGCGCGCTCGTATTTTAGATGCGCGACTTGCTCCTCCATCGGCTTTTGTAGTGTATCGATCTCTTGATCGAGGCGAGGTTGATACCCTGACGTTGTGAAATCTCTAGCCGAGACTTCTCCTTGAGCCATTGTATTTGGGCGACGTCTGAAAAAATACATGAGCGCTCGTGCATGCACCCAGAATGACTCCATCGCCATGTTCCTGATCGCCTTCTTCTCATCAGACGGAAATGGTTCGGAGGAAATGGCATTTACGAGGTCAAACGCTTGGTGGAGGGTATCCAGCTCGTATGGAAGATGCTCCTTCACACACGCCCAATAAGCGTCCTGTGGCTCAAGCATGCACTTCATCTCCAACGTGTCGGGTGTAGAAACGGGTGTAGGATTTTGCGAGCGCCGCACTAACCAAGAAAATCAGCGCTTCTTGAAGGTTAGTGGCGGAGAGGGTGGAATTCGAACCTGAATCTACTCTGCTGCAGGTGTGGATAAGAAATCATAGCTTGTCCTTTCAGGTTATTATCAACCTGTGACTATAGACCCGTCGCACCCGGTCGCGACACGTCCCGACAGCGACTTTACCCTATCGATCGACGAGGCCTTAGAACGGTACACAAAGGCCGGTCATCCTCGCACGCCACGCAGTGTCCAACGCTATTGCGCCAAGGGCCATCTTGTCTGCCGCCTGGTGGAAACGGGCTTTGGCGAAAAATACCTTATTGCTTCGGATTCGGTGGATCAGCACATTGCTTATATCAACGAAGTGACACCTGCGACCAGTCACGACGCTTCGCGACCTTTCGCGACAAGTCGCGCTTTGGAAAATAAAGACGACACGCCACGACAAGAGCCGCCGATATTATCGGACACGCCGCGACCAGCCGCGACCGGTCCCGACGTGTCGCGCTATGTCGCGCGCCTTGAAGGCGAGAATGATTTCCTCCGTGGCCAGATGACGGTAAAGGATGGCCAGATCAAAGAGCTGACCGAACGGGCACGCGAAACCAATGTCTTGATTGCTGGCCTGCAAAAAATGCTCACACCGTTGCTCGGTGGGGCAGGGGAACGGCGCGAGTAGGGGATAGCCTCAAGCACATCCGCTAATTCGGCGTATAATGCGCTATATGGAGTTTTCTTCCGGCAAACGAATCGGCGACCTTATGCGGGATAAAAACATAATCCTGCGCGGTGCAGACGCCGCCACGGCCATGGGCTTCACGCAGCTCCCAAACTTCTTGCTGAAATCGAAGAAGTTCAGTTCCGGCGACAAGATCACCTTCGCCATGCTGTTGAGCTATGCCTGGCAGAACGATTTCTGTTTTCCGGGGCAAGCCCGGCTCGCAGCCGACATGGGTATTACCGAACGCAGTGTCCGGACCCATCTGAAGGCCTTGGAGGTTGGTGGTTTATTAGCCATCACACAGCGCGGGCAGGGCAAAACCAATATCTATGAATTGAATCTCAAGCCGCCCGGCAAGCGATAGCGATTTATCCTGCGGACCGGAAGAAAACTTCCGGCCAAGACCGGAAACAAACAACCGCTCTAGACCGGCAAAAAACTTCCGCTCCTCTATAATGATATTCAGAGGAATAAGACTCATAAAATAATACTCAGAAAGCAAAAATCATTTTCTTTGAAAATAAGAGCGTCTTGACACTATTAACTTCTATGGTCGTGTATGGAAGATGTAAGATATTTTAGGGTAGGGAAAAACGCAGACAGGACATTGTGCAAAATAGGTCGCACAATTATGAGGTTTCTGCGATGCCTTGCGCCGAGCGGGGAACCACACATGCGCCATCGAGAGGCGTTGCAGAAACCTTGTTGCACGAAACCGCGGGCCGCGAGTTGCGCCTATGGAGATTTGATCGCGACGGGTGCTGATATGGGCTGGAATTGCCTAGCCTGCGCGCGACGTAATGTGTCGAGCACGACGGCGTAACGCGTGCTCGACAGTTTAGAGGGTCCAATTTGCATGATGTTCAGCGGCGATTCGCTTTGCTTACCCGATATAAATCGACGCTGGAGTCGTGCTGCGCCGAGACCGTCGGCGCGGTCGGACTGATCATTCATACGGTACGCGAACAACAGTCGAGAATGTGCTGTCATGAGCTGTCGGCCCTCCGAGCATGGTAAGGGCGTGAGTATGGCCCATCGAAGGTCTCCACGGTCTTCATGCGACCGCCGCAGCATGGGCAGGCTGGCGGCTCGAAGACTGATGCGTGCTCCGCGTGCTCATCGCGTTTGGTGTGATCGGATTCGGCGCTGGGAACATCGAGGAGCGTTCGACACAGCACGAGCTTGTCAGCTCGGTGCCCATTCGCAAAGAGGCCGTAGTGGCGGATGCGATGAAATCCTTCCGGCAGGACATGGAGTAAAAAGCGGCGCATGAACTCGCCAACGGCGAGCTTCATGACCTTGTTCTTGTGGTCGGCATTCTCACGATAGTCCTTCCAGCGGAAGCTGACATGGGTGTCTGTCAGATCGACCAACCGGCTGTTGCCGATGGCGACGCGATGGGTGTAGCGCGCGAGATAGGCCAAGACTTGACTCGGGCCTGCGAATGGACGCTTGGCGTAAACGACCCATTCCTGCGTGCGCAGGGGAGCGAGGTAGGCCTTGAATGCTTCCGGGTTGCTGAGTGAGCAAAGATCAGAAAAGAACTTTAGTTCTTCCGCGGCGTGCAATGCTTGAAGACCTTCGAGAAATAAGCGCCGGAACAAACGTGAGAGCACGCGAACCGAAAGAAAGAAGTTTGGCCGGCATCGAACCCACCGATCACCATCCGGAGAGATTCCACCGGCCGGCACGATGCAATGCACGTGCGGATGATGATTGAGGTTCTGGCCCCAGGTATGCAGGACGGCGGTAAGGCCAACGACGGCCCCGAGGTGCTGAGGATCAGCAGCGATGGTTGTGAGCGCCTCAGCCGCAGCCGTGAACAAGAGCCCGTAGACCTTGGCCTTGTTCTGGTAAGCGATCGCACCGATCGCGGCTGGCAGAGTGAACACGACGTGGAAGTACGGCACCGGCAGCAGCTCGGCCTCGCGCGCTTCGAGCCAGGCTTGCGCCGCGGTCCACTGGCACTTCGGACAGTGCCGATTGCGGCAGGAGTTGTAGGCGATGCGCGTGTGCGCGCAGTCATCGCACCGCTCGACGTGCCCGCCGAGCGCAGCAGTACGACATATCTCTATGGCCGTCATGACGCGCCGTTGGGCGAGGCTCAGATGGGCCTCGTTCGCCGCGCGCCAGCCGGCCCCGTGGCGGCGAAAAACATCCGCCACCTCCAGGATTGGCCGGGGCATAGCCAGCTCATCAGGTCGGCGCTGCCATCTCCATGTTCAGGAGTTCGAGCGGGCTCTGGACTTGCCGGATGGTGTTGATCGCCACACGGGCATAGCGGGTGGTGGACGCAATGTTACGGTGGCCGAGCAAATCCTGAATCACGTGAATGTCGACGCCCTGTTCCAAGAGATGGGTGGCGAAGCTGTGGCGCAACGTGTGCACGGTGACTGTCTTGTCGAGACCTGCGGCCAGGGCCGCCTTGCGGCACGCTCGTTCCACCGATCGCGTCGTAATCGGCCTAACCGGGTCAGGGCCAGGGAAAAGCCAATGCTCAGGGTGGGTCTGCTTCCAATAGGCGCGCAGGATGCCGAGCAATTGCTCGGACAGCATGACGTAGCGATCCTTGCGCCCCTTGGCCTGCCGAATAGCAATGACCATGCGCGCGCTGTCGATATCGCGGGCGGTCAACTTCACGGCCTCGGAGACACGTAAACCTGCGGCATAGATTGTAATGAAGATCGTTCGCATCTGAAGATCGGTTGCCGCCTTCAAAAAACGCACGACTTCGTCCCGTGCCAACACGGCTGGCAATGTGTCTTCCTTGCGGGCATAGGGAATCTGCTCGGATATGTGCTTCTGCCCGAGGGTCGTGCCGTAGAAGAATCGCAACGCTCCCATGATTGGGTTGATCGAGGTGGCTTTGAGCCCGCGAGAAATGAGGTGAAGTCGATAATCGCGCACGTCCTCAGAAGTAAGCTTGTCGGGAGAGCGTGCGTGGAAAATGCTGAAGTTCGCTACAGCGCGAACGTAAATCTTTTGAGTGCTCGGCGACATGTTGCGGATCGTCATGTCTTCGATCATGCGCTGACGCAGCGGCGTCATCTGTTCGGTCATGAAAATACTCCTGTCGGATGAACTGCACTGAACGTGCAATCCTGACAGACAGAACGACCGCTACCGACAGGCGCAGGCTCGGCTCCAGATATTCGATGGGGCGCGAAAGTAATCTTGCGCGACGTATCCAACATGGCTCTGTTGAGCCATATTATCTGATCCCCTCTCGGCAGGCTTGTAAGATGGCTGATTGTCCACTCGGATTTTTTGAAGGCACCGGTATGCCCGATCCGGGCTGGTGGGAGGCTTTGTGGCCCGATCCCGCTGGAGTGTTGCGCGCTGTCGGTGTGAAGCCTGGAATGGATGTTGTGGACCTTTGCTGCGGTGATGGTTGGTTCACGTTGCCGCTCGCAGGAATCGCCCGCAGCGTCATTGCGATTGACATCGATGCGAAGCTGCTGGATGCCGCCAAGGTGCGATTTGCGGAACGTGGCGGTGCACCTAACGTCGTACTTGTCGAGGCCGACGCTTACGAAATGGAAAGGTATATTCGCGCGCCGGCTGATTATGTGTTCCTTGCAAACGCCTTCCATGGCGTGCCAGATCGCACGCGGCTCACGCGCGCCGTCCGCGACATTCTAAAACCTGGTGGCTTGTTTGCAGTTATCAGCTGGTATGCGCGGCCACGCGAGGAAACCACCGTCCTGGGCGAACCCCGAGGGCCAGCAACCGAACTACGGATGACGCCCGAGCAAACCGTTGAAGCAGTCGAGGCCGGCGGCCTGCGCTTCCGTTACCAAGTTGATGTGTCGCCATATCACTATGGCGCTGTGTTCGAACGTACCGCTTCCTAGGCTCGGCATGCCTCCCATTCTCGACAACAAGAACCCATCTTCCCCATCAGTCTTCTCGCCAGCTGCGCTGCTACGCGAGGCGCGTCGCCAAAAGGGCTTGCCGGTGGTCGACGTCCCGCCCCTGTGCATTCTCGATCCCGACGGCGATATTGTCCGCAGCCTGAGACGCAACGGAAGCGCCAAGCCACTTGAGGGGTGGCCCTGTTACCACACCCAACTCGACACCTTCACGCTCGGCGGACATGTGGCGGGAATCGTGGGCTGTGCGGTGGGCGCACCGTTTGCTGTCTTGGTCGCAGAAGAACTATTTGCGTCCGGCTGTCGTATGCTTGTCAGCGTGACATCAGCCGGTCAGATCACACCGGCCGGATCACCTCCGTACTTTGTAATCATCGACCGCGCGCTTCGCGATGAAGGTACAAGCTACCACTACGCCGCACCTTCAGAATACGCAGAGGCAGACCCGCAGCTAGTTGCGGCGGCGAGCGAAGCCGTCCGAAAAAGCGGCCATCATGTTGTTGTCGGTTCTAGCTGGACGACCGATGCCCCATTCCGCGAAACGTCCGAAGCGATTCAATCGGCTCGATCCAAAGGCGTGCTCGCGGTCGAGATGGAAGCTGCGGCGCTGTATACTTTTGCGCGGGCTGCTGGCGTACGAGTTCTCTGCCTTGCCCACGTCACAAACACCATGGGGCAAACGGCACAAGACTTCGAAAAGGGCGAGATGGATGGTGCGGCAGAAGCCCTAACAGTACTTGGAGCAATTGCAGACCGCGCCTCCGATCGTTCGTGAAAGGAGGGCTCTGTCCTAGCCGCTCCCCTATCAGCGACAACACTCCCCAGACCCGGCTTCGCCGGAGCGCTCCGCCTGTATCGGCGGACATGGCACCGAGCCGTAAGAACAGAAGACGCAGCAATCCCCGGACTTCGGCCGTAGCTTCATGCCGCAGTGCGTGCATTCGTAGACAACCTGGCACGCGTCAATCGGCATCCGCTCAGTCTTCGCGGTGCCACATCCCGGGCAAGTGATAACGGACTGCTCGATCACGGCGATTCCCTACCGCGACAGCGGTTTAGTGCAATTTTCTTTTTGCGACACGCAAATCTCGTTCTGTCAAGATTCCGGCCTTTTCAATGCGTGTTACAATTGTCTTATGAGCAAATTGCTTGAACAGGCATTCGCCCAGATGCGCGACTTGCCGGAAGATTTTCAGGACAAGGCCGCGCGGCAATTAATCCGGTATGTCGATGAAATCTCGACTGTGGATGGTGAGGCCGTAGAGGAAGGTCGGCAAGCGTATCAACGCGGCGAGTTCAGGACGCTTAAACAATGGCGGAATGACGTGGGGATTATTGATTACTAGCCCCGCCGAACGCGGACTGCGCAAAATCCCCCGCGTCGATCTGGAACACATCGATCAAGCATTTTCCGAAATGTGCTTGGACCCATACTCTGGTGACATCAAGTTCCTGCGCGGCATGGGCGCCACCGTCCGCCGCCGGGTCGGTGACTGGCGGATTCTGTTCGAGCTCGACAAGAACCTGCAGCTAATCATCGTGCTCGCCGTCAAACGGCGCGGTTCTAAGACTTATTGATCGGATTGAAGTTTGGGCGCGTCGGCTTCGCCGACCGGGCTCTATGCGCTTCGCTTACCGAGCCGGCTGTTACCCGCGGGCGGAACAGCCACCTCGGCCCACCCTCCGGGTGACGATCCCTCGCGCGACCCTATGACGAGGGGGGCTCCTTGAAAGAGCTAATCTTTTGAGTTTGTAGTGTGACTCCGCTCCTGAAGCCGCTCCCAGATGCCAGCCGAATGTGCTTGATACAAAAGCAAGCCTAGCAACGTTTTTGAATCAGCAAATGGAGATTCTGTAATGGCACGAATTGCATCTTGAAGAGACATTGAGGTAACCGATATCGGCCCGCAGTCCGTAAATACTTTTGGCCGCTTTTGTGAGGCTAAGTTTGTAAGGCACACGAACAGGTGAATGAGTTCGTCTGAATAGCCAACGGTAGCTGCAAAAACACCCAATTCGATTGTAGCTAAGACTGAATAACCTGTTTCTTCGAGAACTTCTCGAACGACCGCACTATCCGGGCTTTCGCCAGTGTCTATTAGCCCGCCCGGAAGCTCAAGCATATTCGCTGCCAACGCTGGTCTGAATTGCTGAACAAGCACAACGTCGTCGGGTCCTTTCAATAGTACTGATGCAACGGTCCCTGGGTGACCTCGAAATTCTCTTTTTTTTATTTTTTCAGTCATTGTCCGCAGGGCTGAGAGAGAAATAAAGTTTAATACGTGATCGCAATAAAAACTCGGTAGCCAGCACCTGCAATTTGGTTTTCCAGGACGATGCTCTGCTTTGACGGTGCGATTTGATTTGGTAGACTACAACTATGGCGTGTGAGGTCAACGTATGAAAATCGCATTGATAGGTCTAGGTCACGTCGCGAGATTTCAAATTGAAGCCCTCGCGCAATCGCAGGAAATTGTGCTCAGCGACGCCTTTGACATTAATTACGAAACGGCAGGGATACTACCTTCGAATACGAAATTTCATCATTCACTGGACGCTATTTTGCAAGAGTCCAAGGCCGATTTATTTATGGTTTCGACTCCGAACGTAACCCATTTCGAGATCGCTTATCGCGCCATTCAGGAAGGAAAATCAGTCGTAGTTGAGAAGCCGATATGCGCGAATGAGGTAGAACTTGAAACGCTCGTTAGCGAAGCTGATCGACGGTCTGTATTTGCTCATGTGGCTTTGCACGCATCGTTTGCCAGAGATTTGCATTGGTGGCTGGATCACCGTGAAGAGTTCACAGCGAATACCAATAACCTAGTCGGATTTGCTTCAGGATTTTTTGATCCGCTCATTACGGATGGCGACCTTGCAAAACATGCTGCTAGCCTTGGCGGATCATGGTTCGACAGTGGGATTAACGCACTAAGCGTTATTGCTAAACTGGTGGACTCCAAAACATTGCGTGTAGAGGAATCGCGTATGACACGCATTCCTCAAATTCCATGCAGCCAAATTCAAGGATTCGCCCTTCTATCTTTTATGAGTGGATCCCATCAACGACACGGCTTTATCGATACCAATTGGACATTGGGCCTAAATCGTAAGGTCACCAGACTCTTTTACGAAGGGTTCGATGTCGTATTGCACCACTCTGACGAAAAGGTTCTTATCGTCCGCAATGGTCAGATTGTTCGAGAGGTCAAGCTTGCGGGCAGTCTGCCGCGCCTGACGAATCACTATACAGCGCTATTTCAGGACCTTCATCGCAGTTATCAAAGGAAACAAGGAAACATTCGCGAGGCAATCCCGCTGCATCGGCTTCTTTTTACGGCGGCGCGCGGAAGCGAACAGGGCTTATGAGAACGATCAATGGTTTTGAGTCGGTTGAAAGCGACGTCGCACTTTCAGGCAACTAAGCAATTTGTCGGCCGAGAAGACGCCCAAGCTGCTTTCTCATCGTTGCTAGATCATTATGTCTCTGATCGCCGGCCGTTCACGGTGTTAAATTACTATGGCGTGGGGGGAATTGGAAAGTCAGCTCTCATTCGGAATCTATATGAGAAGTCGAGCGCACGAGACGATGTCAAAATCGCATTCGTTGATTTGGAGGCGCCACAGTTAGGAGCAACTTACAATTTTCTTTTAGAGATATGGCGCCAACTTCGCTTGAGATGTCCAAGATTTGAATACGCTCTAACAAGAGTCCTTACGCTTGAGGGACGTTCATTGAGCGATGTCCGACCCGGACACTTGCACAAGGACAGCCTTCTATATGATTTGCAGGAAGTTGCGCTGGGTTTGGCGGAAACCGTCGCGCCTGGGCGCCTTCTCAAGAAGCTTTTCGATATTGCAGATGAAAAAAGGCGTCGCTATCTTTCAGCTCTCAAAGACGATTTCGAGCAAATTGAAGCTTTGTCTGAAGCGGCTCTTATACAGTACTTGCCGCATTACCTCGGATCAGACTTAGCCAAGCAAGCAAGCGAGGGAAGCATCAAGTTTCTGGTATTTTTGGATTCGATCGACGCGATTTTCACACGGCCTGAGTTTCGGTCAATGAAGAGTGACGCAAACGAATGGTTGCGCGAACTTATTGGTTCTGCGGAACAGGGATTGTTTGTTCTGGCCGGGCGCAACTCTCTTAGATGGGCTGATCGAAATACGGAATGGCATGGCGTGCTCAAGCAGTACTTGCTTCAAGCACTAAGCCCTAAAGATTGCGATAATTTTCTTGCATGTGTTCCGATCAGAGAGAGTGAAATACGCCAAGCGATAATTGATTCATCAAATGGCGTCCCTCTTTATCTAGATCTTTGCGCTAACACGTATCTTACCCGCGTACATGCGGGTGATAAGCCAACGCCAGAGGACTTTCGAATTAACGAAACAGAAGTTGTTCATCGCTTTTTAGCGCACCTCGATATTGAACACCAAGAAGCACTGCGTGCAATCTCCATCTTAGACATCTTTGACGCGGAGCTATTTGGCGAAATCGTTAAGACGCTGAATATCCATTTGCCGGTATCTCTTTTTGCTAAATTTTGTGAAATCTCATATGCAACTCCCGTTGTACAAGATGCAGAATTTTATCGAATTCACGATCTTGTTCGTGCGTACCTGCGCAATGCAACAACTGCGCAACATATTAGCGCGGTTGGTGGTTCAATCGTTTCGCAAATGGCCGGATGTCTGTTCAATAGAGATGTCGAGCGACTCTCTTGGCTGTTTAATCAAGCCTACGTTCTGTTCGCAGCGAATCAACTGCAGTTAAGCCAAGATCATTTGAATACAATTCTGAATAGTGGAATATTTCTTGTTGATGCTGGACGGTGGAATTCCGTGCATGGTTCTGTTTCGCTAATTGCCCCACGATTAAATACAATAACGGAACATTCTCACGCTACCGATCCGCAAATTGTTGGCAGCATTTTACTTCGGGGTTATTGCCATCGTAAACGAGGTGAACTAATCGACGCCGATCTTGAGTACAAGCGCCTGCGATTATCGGCGGACGTGCTTGGCAGTAGAAGGAAGCTATTTCTCTATTTGCAGGCTCACAATCAACATTTGCTTGGAGATTACAAGGTAGCTGCCGCTACTTATCGCTCGATAATTGCGCAATCGCATCAAGACGCAGACCGGTCCGAAGTTTGGCGGCTTGCGCGACGGCAACTAGCGGACATAGAAATGCTCGAAGGCCACTTTCGTAAGGCACTGTCGGCTTTTCAAAAATTGCAGGAGGAATTATCGGATGATCCATTGTGGCAAGCTGAGATAAGTCGCTTTCGCGGCCACGTTTATCGGTTCAATTTTCAGTTCGATAATGCCCAGAAAGCCTATGAACATGCGCTTACTATTTCTAGAGATACACGAGCTGAGGCAATGGAAGGCAAGGCCCTCACCAATCTTGCAGAGGTATTTTGTTGGTCTGCGCCTTCGCAAGCTATGGATTTTGCAAAGCGTGCGATCCAACGGAACTTAGAAATTACTGCACCTATTGAAGTCGGCAAGGCGTATGCCGCTCGCGCTATTTCGCTCGCGTTAAGTCATTCTTTTAGCGAAGCAGTTGAGGCGGCCGATCAGGCGGTTCGTATTCACAGTGAATGCAAGTATCGAGCTGGGCCGCTATTCGGCTTGCAAGCGCTGGGTATTATACAGGTCTTGGCCGGCGATCAGACTAATGCACAAGAAACGCTAAAAAAGATGGAAAATCTAATTTCCGAAACTGCGGTATATCCGTTCTTGCCTTTTGTTCTCGATTCATTGCTTCATGGTGAGACTAAAGTTAGCGTTTGGAAAAATCGTTGTCGTTGGTTAGATTTTACGAAAACGAAACTTATGCTTCGATCAATCTTCGTGTCAGTGTGGCCGCACTCGTCATGACACTGACTGCTGTGGATACGAAAAGCCAAATTGAACATCTTGTAGGGACTCGACTGTTCACTGAACTTTGCCATGGCAACGACCATGGCTTCCCGTTGCCATGGACTGTTGCCATGGTTTGGCGTGAGGAAACCGCGCTGTAGCAACGATTCCGCTCACTGTTCGTCGTGCTTTCAAAGCCCGACCCAATCCCTATCTTGCTTGCTTTTATTCAATAAAAGACAAGCACCACTGCGCATCGAGCCCGTGAGCATTCGCTACACGGGCTCGATGCTTTCGGGCTGAAGCGATTGGGTCGGCCTTTGATTGCTTGGATACCAAGCAACGCCGACGAACAGTGAGCGGACAGTACGATAGAATGAAATTGGACCGTTCTTTCGGTGCCTTTACGGCAGTTCCCTATCGGGCGAATTCCTACAGAACGAGGCATTTCGCCTTTGGATGTTTGTTGCGATATGGAATTGCCTTGAATGCAACTCGGCCTAGTCCGACAGTTTGACCCGCATCTTCGGGAGGAATTCTTCACGCCGTTCGAACTTTCCGAAGAACGGCGCCTTCAGCATTTGTTTGTGATCGGTCGTACTGGCACCGGCAAGAGCACGGCGCTCAAGAATTTTATTCTGCAGGACATCGCGTCCGGCGCCGGCTGCGCATTTTTCGACCCGCATGGCGACGACACACTACAGCTCCTTTCACTGGTTCCCCCCAGCCGCCAGCAGGATGTGATCCTGTACGATCCTTCCGACTTCGACTTCCCCATCGGCTTCAATCCCCTGCACAAGGTGCCCTTGCAGCGCCGCCCGTTCGTCGCTTCGGCGGTGGTTGATTGCTTCCGCGCCATCTGGGGTCACTCGTGGGGACCTCAGCTGGAGATGTTCGTATATGCTGGTGTCGCGGCACTGCTCGACCGGCCCGATGGCAGTCTCATGGGCCTGAAATTCATGCTCACCTCGCCGAGCTACCGCGCGCGGGTGCTGGCCGACGTGCAGGACCCGGCGGTACGGGATTTCTGGGAGACGGATTTTGAGACCCACATGCCGGAACGCGAACAGCGCGAACGCACCTTGTCGACTTTGAACAAGATCGGCGCGCTAATAGCCGACCCCGCCATCCGCAACTCCATGGCCCAGGCAAGGACAAAAATCGACTTTGGGGAGATATTTGAGCGGCGAAAAATCTTCATTGCGCGCCTGCCGCAGGGCGAACTCGGCATCGAGAAGTCGTCACTCATCGGCGCGCTACTGCTGTCGAATTTTCATTTGAACGCGTTGCGCAGAAAGGATCGCGCGCCGTTTCATCTCTATCTCGATGAATTCCAACATTTCGGCAATAACACGGTCATCGAAATGCTGTCCGGTATCCGCAAGTTTGGTGTCTCGCTGACGCTCGCCTGCCAGTATCTCGACCAACTCTCCCCCGCTACGCGTGCGGCCGTCCTTGGCACGGTCGGCACCATGCTCGCCTTTCGAACGGGAGCGCCTGACGCCGAAATGCTCTCAGCGGAATTCGAGTTGAACCGCGACGACACGGCGCTATCCGCTTTGCCGCCCTACCGGGCCTACGTCCGCACCGACCACACCGTTGAATTACGGACGCAGCCTCTTCCGCAGTCCGGGCGCGTGCGAACGGCGCGGAAAATTCGCGACCGCTGCCGCTCGCAATATGCACTTCCCCGGCAAATCATCGAGGAGCGCATCGCTCGCTTCATCCGGAATACCGCTTGACGAGTTAGGGTGTAATTTTCGAGAATTGCAACCTTTCATGGAGGGGGCAATTCCATGTATCTGCTGCTGCGGCGCGACCAGCGGTCGAGCCTGATGGGAAAGATTATCTTCCAGCTCGATGTGCGCGCGGAAATTTCCGACGAAGAATATCAGAGCATTACTCGCTACCGCCTCGGTGACACCATCCTCTATACCAAAGGCGAAATCATCGATCCGGGTTCAGGTCTGCTCGGGCTCGCCTCCCGCTTGACGTTCAAGGCGATGAATATCTCCGTATCCGTCGATGATTTGATCCGGGGCAAGCGCATCGAGTGCAAGGACATTGTCGAGATGTTGGCTGTCGAAGCCCAAATTAAAGAAGCGGCCGCCACTTTCAAACAGGTTCTGAACGCAGCCATGTATTTTGGCGGAGAAGAAGCGATTGCGATCTAAACCGCAGAATATTTTCCATTGGGCGGTCAAGAACTTGTTCCAATGGTCCAACCTACGCGCGGCCTTCGTCGGCTCGCTGGTCGGTCGAGAACGACGGGAAGTGGAAGCCCTCTATCGTCGCGTGAGTAAAACCTACGCGGCGTCACGCTTTGCTGAAGAATATGCCGAGCTTGATTTCGTGCGGGAGCTTGCAGAAGAAGCAGCCCGACGCGCTGGCCGTGTTCCAAGCGAAGCTTTGCAAGAAGCCATGCACGAAGTGGTTTGGCAGCTTTTGATGCAGGAGCCGGTACTGTACGGCCTCCCGGAACGGCCCGACTTCGATCATCTCTCGCTCACGCAGTTGCAGGAGTGGCGAAAGCTCTTGATCATCAAGGAGCGAGTGCTCGGCGATCCGGATTATTACGTGGAAGTCTGGCGCGAGAAGGTTATTCGCCTCCTAGAGGGATTGCTGCACCACTTTCCGTCATTCGCCTTTGCCGAAGCGGATGAGCAGGATTCCAACGCGACTTACACTGTTTCACTTATCGACGTGTGTGCTCGTCCCGCCGAAGCCATCGAACGTTCGATGGCGACTTTTTATGACGACGACATCGTGCGTCCGGGGCTGTTTGATCTGGTTCGCAATCGTTTTGATGACAATCTCTGTCGCGCTTCCGGACTTACGCGGGACGAAGCCTTGCGCGCGCGTTCGGTGGTCTCCCCCACCACGGCGAAAGACATGGACCCGCGCGAACTTGTGGCAAATTTTCTGGCGGGTACGCCGTTCGCGGAATTCTTCTTGGCCGAAGTACCCTTCCGCATTCCGGAAAAGTCCCGCTTCGAGCACATGCATATTCTGGCAGGCACCGGTCACGGCAAGACCCAGACTATCCAGCATCTGTTGACCGCTGACATCGCGCGAGTAATGCGTGGCGAGGCGTCGGTCGTGGTGATGGACAGCCAAGGCGATCTCATCAGGAATATTTCTAGCCTCAAAATCTTCGCCGACCATCCCGAAAAACTCTGTCTGATCGACCCCCACGACATCGAACATCCGGTCGCACTCAACCTGTTCGACATGGGTATGCGGCGGCTGGAGACCTATTCCCCTCTCGACAAGGAGCGGCTGCGCAATAGTGCGAAAGAGCTGCTCAACTTTGTGCTGAGCTCATTGCTCGGCAGCGATATGACCAGCAAGCAATCTACGCTGTTCGACTTCACGCTGGCGCTGATGCTGGAGATTCCGGGTGCCACCATTCACACTTTCCGCGATCTCATGCAGGAGGGTGCGCTCGCGAAGTATCAGCAATATGTCTCGAAGCTCGACGACACCGCACAGGATTTCTTTAAATACGAATTCGACGTGAAGAAAGGCCAGTTCGAGAACACCAAACGCGAAGTCGTTCGGCGGCTCTACGGCATTCTGTCCAACAATACCTTCCGCCGGATGTTCTCACACGAACATTCGAAGCTCGATCTCTTCTCGGAGATGAATTCAGGCAAGCTTATCCTAATCGATACCGCGAAGGACTTGTTGAAGGAGAACGGCACCGAGGTGTTCGGGCGTTTCTTTATTGCCTTGATCGCCAACGCCGCTCAGGAGCGGGCCACGCTGCATCCCTCGCAACGACTTCCCTGTTTCGTCTACATCGACGAGTGCCATGATTATATTTCCAAGGACGCCAATGTGACCGCGATCCTGGAACAGGCCCGCAAACAGAAGGTAGGCTTGGTGCTCGCTCACCAGTATCTTTCACAGATCAGCCAGAGCGTACTGGAAAGCCTGTTTGCCAATACGAGTATTAAATTCGTCGGCGGCGTGTCGGATCGCGATGCCCATACCCTGGCGCGTGAACTGCGTTGCACACCGGCCTTCATTCAGCAGCAGTCGACCGGCTCATGGGCTGCTTACGTCAAAAACCATACGCCAAATGCGATCTCACTACGGATTCCATTCGGCACCATGGAAGCACTAGAGCGAATGGATCAGGCCGAACGTATTGAATTGAGTGAGCACATGCGTAGCCGTTATGCGGCATTGCCCGCACCTATTCATGTCGAGGAGACACAATCGCCAGCTAAAGAGAGCCCGACGGCCGCGAGTCCGCAACCTAAAACTTCATCTTCCCCGTCCGAGCCATCCACGGACGCCAGCAAGGAGTGGTAGAATTATCTCTACTTCGCACGCCGGTGCATGGCGGTGCAGGATTGTCCTCCACACCGCATCGCTCACGTTTACAGCGCGGGCAGGGCAGGTATTCGAACATGTATGGAAACAAACAAACGCCGATCACGTAGCCGCCGGACCCCGAGAGGAAAGTCAGCGCGCATCACGCCGCGTCATTTGCAAATTCTCGGTATCCTGCAACGATATCGGTTCCTCGACGCCAAGCACATCTACGCGCTAATCGGATCGAACAACAGTAACGTGCGCAGTGCATTGAGTGATCTGTTCCATGAACACAGTCTGCTAAATCGCCTTCCGCAACGCGCTTTCATGCGCGATCCCCTCTACGATCCAGAAATCTATGAATTATCGGAGGCGGGTGCGGAATTGCTGTTCCAGCGCGGTGAACCTTCACATGCCGCGACCTGGTTGAAGCAAGGCCGTTATGGCGCAAAGACGTTGGCAGCTCATAATCTAACAATTTGCCATGTCGTGGCGGCAATCGAGATAGCGGCAGAACGAGACGGCATTCGGTTCATTCCTTGTTCGGAAATACTGCAACGCTCGCCGCAAGCAACCCAAGCGGCACGGCAGCCATGTGCCATACCGGTATCGATCTCGCATCAATTCCCAAACGGCAGGACGCAGCATTCCGATATACCTATCATTCCGGATGCGGTGTTCGGACTGCAATACCCCGACAAGTCGTTCCGCTGCTTCGCGCTTGAGATTGACCGCAATACCATGCCGCTTACCCGCACGAATCTCGACGAAACCTCTTACTTGCGTAAACTCCTGCAATATCGCGAAGTGATTTCACGCGGGGTCTATAAGATGCATTTCGGCATGACGGCGACGCCAATGCTTCTCCTTACGATCACCACCAGTGCCAAACATTTAGACGGGATCAAGTCCTTGCTGCGCGACCTCGCTGGCGAAAACCAGTGGAAGCGGGCTTTCCTGTTCAAAGCCGAACCGAGCTTAGGCAGTTTCGAGCGCGCGCCCTCACCGGCATTGTCACTGTTCGAAATGGGTTGGGAGCGCGTCGGTAATCCGCCGTTTTTCATCAACCGCATTGAAAATTGAACTTAGGAGTATATCTAGCGAATTTGTTATCAACACGCCACGCGCGTTCTATTGGTGACACCACGCATTCGCTTCTACTTAGGTTTTGAATTATGTTGTTTTAGTCTTTCATCTATTTCTTTCTTTAACTTGATAAGAGATTCTTCCGTGAACTTATCGAGTATGTTTTGCTCATCCTTCGTAAACTCTCGATACCTTGTCGTGCTTTTTCCGCTCGGAGAAATAAATTCAATCTCCTGTTTTGCAGTTGGCCCAAGAACAATTTGTGTAACTTTATCTTCGTCTTCCGGGCGCAAGATGTGTTGCTTAAACGACACTCCGAACTTTGTATTAAAAGTAGCCGCTTTGTTGAAAGCTAAACGACCAATGACGCTGACAGCGCTAGTCGCCAAGCCTCCAGAAGGATCAACAAACAAAGCAATCACTGCAGGCGATGAATCCGCGGCAATCGCTTCTAAGCCATCCATTAATTTTCGAAAATTTTCCGGGTTGGAAATGTAGACTTTTCCGTTGGCATCTTCGAATGCCAAGATCCACCAGTCTCGGCCTGTTGTAAAAAATCCGGTGTAGTAGTCGACATCTTTTTGTGGAGAAGTGGTAGAACCAGAATTTATCGAAGACCAAGAAAGCTCTTGATCAAACTCATCACTGTATTTGTGAAGAACAGTAATCTTCTTCAGGTCCATTCCTGTCTTATTGACGACTTCAATCTTCGCAGTTCGTTTTTTTGTGTCGAGTTGCGACCACGCCTCACCTGGAATTACCAATAACAAACCTGCCAGCGTAGCCTGCAGCAAAAATTTCCAATGCATGAGTTCGCCTCCTGTAGGACTCGTTAAAATCGTCCGCCGTCACATGCCGCGTCCAAAGACTAGGTTTCCCCCATCCTAATCGAACACAGATAACCAGCTAGAATCTGCGCGCGCGTCTGAATAAAATTTTGCGAGTCGAATCCGATTCAAGTTTGACCCGTTTAGACCAAGGAAGTTCACTGAATTTCGAAACATTATATCCTGATCGCTCAAATCGATTTCAGTTAGGAACGCTGCGACAATTTCTGGATAAAGTTGCTTCTCTGTTACCGCGGGAAATTTTCGCTCGAGGCCAGTCATGATCCAATCCGAACCATAAATGAGCTTTGTTTTTGCGGCTGGAAACGTCCCGCAAAACTTAATCATCGCTTTCTTAATAATTTCGCGTTCACAGTTGCTATTTGACCGGCACGCATCTGCGCCTAACAGCTCATTAAAATAACTTATGTCAGCGTAAACTTGAGCGCTGGGAAATTTTTGCCAAAGACGTCCAATTTCCCATTCCCACGTCTCTGTCAATTTCGCTTCGTGGAATACTTCGTTTTCGTCGAACGCCTCCTCGAAGCCGCCGAAATGAGCCAAATTCAATCTCAAATCTGGGTACTTCGACAAAACCGCAGCCCAAAGTTTTGGGTTGGCCCTTTTTCCATAACCTGGATTTACGCCGTATGAATCGTTGCTATGTGACATGATTGGAACCGCAGCCTTGCTACTCCACTCATATAATTTATTCAGCGCGTCATCGATTAATTTTCCCGGCATATTGCCAAGCGCGCCAGGCTTGTTAGTTGGGTCAATGCACGTTGCCGAGTCACCCGGTGATCCAGGGCCATATCGCACCCAGCATGGAAATTCTGCGCCGGTGGCTTCATTGTTAGCTGGGCTAAATCCCATCGGCGGATACAGTTTGATTCCAACAAACCCCTTTTTTTCCACTGCATATTGCACGATGGCCAGCGGCGACTGAGCAGGAGGAAGATTAAGTTTGTTGTGTATGGCTTCGCGCAGCGGATCGAAAGCTACAAAACCGTGTATTTTTGGCGAAGCTGCATCCGGCTTCCGAATAGAAATTCGTGAAAGTACATCAACCTGATCGCGCATGGATGTCGGCTCATCAACATCCAACCATTTCGTATAATCAACCAATGCAGGTGTAAGTAGTACCGCTCGACCACGATGAATTTTTTGAAGCTCTTCCGCCAATTCATATCGATAGCGAGTTAATAAGCAGCCCCATCGCAAATAATAGCCGAAATGTCCGCCTGAAAAATCATAGAGATGTCGAGCGAGATAGTCTGATTCTTGCCAATTCTCGTGATTATACGCTTGATCATCGTTATTCAAAATGTCACCAAGCGCAAACCCTTTTACAAAATACTTCACCGGAAATGCTTCGCGATGCATCAACCCAATTACAATATTCTGAAGGAAGTACTCATGACCTTTCAATTTAGGTCCAAGAGTTCTTTGCTGCTTGATGTCCTCAATCATCGTTGTAAGCAGTTTTAGGTCTTGAGATCGAATTGTTGCTGAGCCTCTTTTTGAAGCTGGGTTTGCTTCAATCTTATCGATTTCTTTTATCTCATCGCTTGCGCTAACTGCAGCGTCATTCAGCTTTCCTGCGAGATACTTCAGGAAAAAATCGATTACTTCATTGTATTCTTTCGCGGCTTCTCGAAATTTCGGATTATTCGGAATAATGCACTTCTCGACGAATCCCACCATCGGCAAATCGCGGGCATTAAATAAATGGCAGTGCGCATCGATAATATTTGGGAGCTTAAGTGAAATGCGCTGTCCAAAACTAGCATGCGAAAAAAATAACTGACTTGTCGCAACTGTGGCGGCACCCGCCAAAAATTCCCTGCGCTGCATCTCATCCCCCAGTTATGGCAAGAAGACAACCTATGGTAGCAGCGGAGCACGGTCATCTGTCAATACAGGTGACCTGGGTGTTTGCGGGCGACTTTGAAATTTATCGATCTAAATCTCCAACATTGTCAGCTTCATCATGAACTTAGATAAGCTCGCAAGATTAATGAGCAGCAGAAAAAAGGGCGCCTTTCCAGGCGCCCTTGCATTCAGCCTTCCAACTGTTCCGGTACTTCTTCGTTTGACAACGGCGGCAACAACACCAGCGTGCCGTCCCAATTTCCGACAGGGATAGAATTCAGCTTCACGCTGAAGCCATCCTCGCCGTTTTTTCGTTGCCATGCGTAGCCGAGCGTGACCCAACGTCCGCGTGCATTCGAGTCCGGTGCTCGCACTACGAAGACCGGTTTGCGGCGTTCATTCCGCTGTCGCGGAGTCTGCGTCGTTGCTTCCGAGGTTGCCATGTCGTTGCTCCTTCCAGAGTGCAGTTCCTGCTCAATGGTACAATGTGAAGCGGCAAACATCGGGAGGATATCCCCATGCCGTTCATTGACTTCGCTGACCTGAAATCCCGCATCGACATCATGCAGGCGGCTCGATTGCTATCGCTGACGCTCAAGCCGGGCGGCAACCAGCAACGGGGCCCATGTCCTGCCTGCAATACTGGTGGTGAGCGCGCTTTAGTGATCACGCCGGACCGCGGCTTGTTCTACTGCTTTCCGGCAAAAACCGGCGGCGACCTCATCAAGCTCGCCGCCCACGTCAAAGGTTGCACGCAGAACGAAGCGGCAAAATTTATCGCGGCGAAAATCGGGATGACTACCGAGGCTCCGGTAAAATCGAACCTGCAGCAGCCCGAGAATGGCGCGAGTAAAGCATCCGACGGTCAGACGGGAGAGCTAAAACCACTTCCGTATCTTGAAGTCGAACACCCGCTGGTGCAAGCGTTAGGCATCTCTCCGGCAACGGCCAAATCATTCGGCAGTGGCTACGCAGGACGAGGAGTCCTACGAGGCCGCCTAGCGGTGCCCATACACGATCAGAACAGAGAGCTACTCGCCTATGCCGGAGTGTCAGTGTCGAAGGAGCAAACACCGCGATTACTATTCCACAATTTTGATCCGGCGTCGGCGATCTTCAATGCGCACCGCCTCGCATCGGCCGGCGACTTGTATGTCTACCGCGATCCGCTGCATGTCCTGCTCGCGGTGGAAAATGGAATATCACCGGAATGCGTGGTCTCGTTCCTGACCGATCGCATCAGCGCCCAGCAATTTGAATTGTTGGCTGCTCTGATGCACGAGAAGAAGGTTGAGCCCGCCCTATTCCTGTGAAGTACACTTAGCCCCTCATAGTGAGGGGCTTTTCTATTGGCGTGATCTTCGACCCTATGTGGTAAAATTTAAAAATGAAAAAAACGATCCGCTCGCAAGGAAACCTGAAAACTGACCACCAAAGTAATGAAGCCAAGCAGTTTTGTCTTGAGACGCAAAAGCTTTTTCGAAAGTCGTTATGTGGACGTACACATAAATACGGTCCAATCGACACTGACTTTTTGTAACCGACCAAATGGTGTATAAAGGTCACAGGATGGGTTTTGGAAATGCCAATCACGTCTATCAAAAAAATTAAAGACCCAATCCATGGGTACGTAAATTATTCCCGGATCGAGGAAGGCATCCTAGCGCATCCGCTTGTTCTGCGACTACACCATATACGTCAAAACGGTGCCGCGTTTCTTACTTATCCCAGCATGCGAGTACACCGTTTCGAGCATTCACTCGGCGCCATGCATATTGCGGGGGATATGTTTGACCACGGCATTCGGTTTTCTACAGATACGACTGTGGCCGCGGCACTACCAGATGTACTAGGAGAGCTGGACTTTGATATAGATAAGATCGTGAAGGCAATTCAACGCAATTCCTCGCGGCAGGGTGACGCGACATTCGTTGAGCAGGATAGTCTATATAAACTCTACCATCTCAACCAAATTGAGAATAAAATTAAATTTGCGCAGCTTTTAATGTTTCAAGCGGTCCGCTTGGCTGCGCTTGTCCATGACATAGGGCACCCACCTTTCTCGCACACATTTGAGACCGCACTCAAACAAAAGGATCCAAGTCTTTATCGAAATCATGAGGTAGTTGGCGTAGAGTTATTGAGTATTATCCTCAAAGATATTGACGACAACAATCTCTTCGTGCGCGGCGAATTTGATCTTGCACAGCCAGCGGCGGGTCTCGCCGCAATTATTCTCGATAAAGATAAGTTATATCATGCAAAGGTGAAAGGTCTAACCGACATCGTAAGTAGCGATATCGATTGTGATCGCTTGGATTACGTGAGACGAGACGCGCAAGCTGCCGGCTTGACGACAAATGCTTATGATCTTGGTCGGCTTTACGACTCAGTAAAACTCGTTCCATATCGCGACGCTGCCGGTATATCCATCCACCTGCAATGGACCGCTCAAGCGCTTAGCGTCGTTGAAGCCTTCTTCAGCGTGCGCTTTCATCTTTACCGATGGGCGTTGTGGCACCACGCAGTTGTCCGCCAAAATATGGCTCTAGTGATTATTGCCGCCAGCCTACATGACCTATGGAATCGCAAACTACCCTATCTTGCGTCGATCCAACCAGACTTGGATGATATTTTCGGACTTGCACTCGACCCCAGCCGACGGCGTGACTACTGGTATTTCACGGATTACTTCCTGCTTGCTAAACTCGCGCATATCTTTTCATTTCTAGATAGCAACCGAGATTGGATCGGCCAGGCCAATCAAGCAGATCAGGGGAAAAAGGAATGGGGCATCGTCGCTGATCTACACAAATTTCTGCTGACCTTTCTTCACCGAGACAAGCGTTGGCTTACCCCTTTCTGGAAACGCCCGGACGACTACGAGGCGTTCGCCAGTGAAGTTGTCGGCCAGGGCGGCGAACGTTCACGCAACTTTAATGATAAACTAGCGGACATGTACAGGAGGATCGCGCACAATGAAGCCAAACGCCTAAACCACGACATTTCGACTCTTGAGCGGGAGAAGAACTTCGTGGGGGAGTATTCCGATTATCTTGCAGGCGTATTTAATCGGACGATCGAGGATGAGATCAACAAGACGGCGAAGGCATCGCACTGCCGTGTGCGCGCATATTATCTTACCAAGTTCTCCCCCATTCCACGCGACCTGCGACTCAAAAGCGATGGCGGTGAGCATGAGTTGAAAACGCTTTCTCCATCGGTGGCCGCTCTTGATAATGCCTGGAGGGCATTGCCCCATTTGTGGCTGTTCCGTGAATTTTATGAGTTTGACGAAGGTGGGGAAAAGACGAAATTGCCAGCTAAAGGGGGGGATCGAGATCATCTGATCCGTGTTAAAAAGATAGCCGCCGATACGCTCAAGCGCATGCTGGCCGAATGAACGTACCATGATAACGATCGTTGTTGGCGCCCAGTACGGAGGGGAAGGAAAAGGGAAGGTCGCCGCATATTTGGCCTTCGCCGAACGCCCTGATTGTGCCTGCAGATGTGGGGGACCGAATTCCTCACATACCGTTGTTTGGCGCAACACGATACATCGCTTGCGGATGATGCCGACTGCCTCTGTCGTTCACACTGACATGGACGTTCTTTTTGGCGCTGGAACATTGATTCATGTTCCAACGCTATTTCGAGAGATTGGGGTAATTGGTTTTACGGGACGGATCATGATTGATCCCAACGCGGGGATCATTACGGAAGATATTATCGAAGAGCAGCGCGCTGATCCTCGATACGCTACGCTGGGTTCCACACTGACCGGCACGGGTTATGCGAGTGCGAAACGAAGTCTACGATCGCTTCCTCTAGCTAAAGACTGCCCCAACCTAGCGCATCTTTTAGGCGACGTGGCGGGCTATTTACAGAATTTAATAGCTCGTCGCGGCTCCGTGTTGATTGAAGGTCACCAAGGCTACGGTTTGTCAAATTATCACGGCGATTATCCTTTTACGAGTAGTCGTGATTCGACTGCGTCCAGCATGCTCGCCGAATTGGGGCTTGGTCCCATTCAAACAGATATGAAAATTGTGCTTGCGACGAAATTGTTTCCAACACGAAATCACGCCGGCGCACTTCACGAAGAGCTTTCTCGTGCTCAGATCAATAATCTTGGCATCACTGAAGAAGGTGGAGGTGCATGGGATCTGCCGAACAGGCCAAGACGTGTAGGACTCCTTGATCTGACAATCGTCAAACGGGCCATTTTTGCTAATTCTGCTACTGAAATTGCGCTTACGGGTGTTGATTATCTCTATAAAACAGACGCTTCTCGTACCGATATCGATGGGGCCAGTCGTGAGCTCTATACGCTTGTTAAAGAGATCGAGACTGTTGCAGAAATACCGGTTCGTTATGTGTCAACGGGACCAGACACTGAAGCGATGATTGATATGATTGTGGAGAGAAATGCCCGTACAAACATACGAGAATTTCGCCGGGCATCATGAGTTTTATGAGCGGTAGCGGTCTGCCGACATCTGCGTGAAGTATGATCGTATTTAAAGATTAATCCGGAAACGAAGCTACATTTAGTAATGCCCGCAAGAGCCCGAATATTCGAGCATGTTCGATTCCGGCCCCTAGTGATCTCAGATACAAACCTGCCTTCGCTAACGTTTTGAGGCATTAACCCGCCGACAGGCTCGTTTGGCGATCATGTGCTTATCGCTTTCTTGCCTAAAGTGTAACAAAGCACCCGTCGTTCCCTCGGTGCCTGAGAGGTGCCTGAATATTTTCAAAAGTTGATAACGCGCTGATTTCGCGGGCGTAGTTCAGTGGTAGAACGACAGCTTCCCAAGAGGTTTTTGTAGCTGCACGCCGGGGCACAAGGCCCACCACTGCAAACCTAATTTCGTATTGTTTTCAATAACATCTGTGAGAAAATAGGAGCGGAAGCACTCGCGTGCGAAACGCGATTGATGAGCAAAATTGGAGCAAAAACTTATGCCCGTACTGCATCTCACCGACGTGGTGGTGCGCGGGCTCAAAGCTCCCGGCACCTACTTCGACGATACGACGCCGGCATTCGCCATCCGCGTCGGCAAGCATCGCAAGACATGGTTCGTGATACGCGGCAAGCAGCGCGTGCGCACGAATATCGGCCGCTATCCCAACGTGACCCTCGCCGACGCCCGCAAGCAGGCGCTTGTTTTGCTCGGCTCGCCCGTGGAGAAAAAGAAGAAAACGTTGAAGTTCGAGGAAGCATTGCAAAATTACCTCGACATCCACGGCCCGACCCTCAAGCCGAACACCTTGCGGGAAGTAAAACGGGTGCTTGAGCGGCACTTCAAACCCACGTTCGAGGGGATGCGGCTCGACGACATAGAGCACAGCCACATCACGGACATCACGGATAAGCTGGCGAAGAAAACACCGTCGGAGGCGTGGCACGCCTTCAAGGATGCGCGGGCATTCTTCAAATGGTGTGTTCCGCGCTACATCAAAAGTTCGCCGATGGAAGGACTGAAATCGCCCACCAGGTACAGGGCGCGCAAGCGTGTCCTGGACGACAAGGAAATAGGCATCGTCTGGCGGGGTGCCGAGAAGACCGGCTACCCCTTCGGCACCGCCCTCCAGTTCTCCATTTTGTGGGGCACGCGTTGGGGCGAGACCATCGGCATGCGCTGGCCGTTCATCAATGAGAAGGAACGAACGATAACGCTCCCGGAGACCAAGAACCGCACCGAGCATCATTTCCCCTATGGGGACATGACAGCAGCTCTTCTGAAGGACATTCCGCGCCTCAACTCGACCGATCTACTCTTCCCCGGTCGCGACGCGGAAACCCCGTGGAATGGTTCAGGCAAAGCGAAGTGGGAGTTCAACAAGGAAGTGACCGTTATGCCGTGGCAGATTCTCGACCTGCGGCGGACCTTCGGCACAAAACTCGCGGAGTTGGAAGTACCGCCCCATATCGTGGAGCGCATGCTCAACCACAAGCTAGGTACACTCCAGGACGAGGGCGTTGTGACGGCCGTGGCAGCCATTTACAACCGTCACCGATACATAAAAGAAATGCGCTCGGCGGTCGGCCTTTGGGAAGAACACCTTAAGCACATCGTGCGCCCCCACTAATCGGGGGCGTTTCTTTTTGCTACAGTGCGACCGCCTGGGCCAACCCGGGCCGTGCACGGCCCTCTTCGGAGGACGTGTAATGGCTCGCAAGTTGGTGACTCGTAAAGAGTTGAAGACCGTCTATGGAATTCCATACTCGAACACGCACCTGAAGCGCATGGAGACGGCCGAGCAGTTTCCCAAACGGGTTCAGCTCAGTCAGAGCCGTGTGGCCTGGTACGTCGACGAGGTGGAAGCGTGGATAGCCAGCCGGCCGCGTGCGTAACGCGGCAGCCGCTCTTTCGAGAGGCGAGGGCCGGGGTTCCACCCCCGGCCCTTCGCCGTTACAATGCCCGAATGTTTTCATGGCTGAAGTCCCGGAAGCGCGACATCCTCGCCGAAGCCGACGAGCTGATGGAGTATTACGGCGACGGCGCCTACTACGCCGCGCGAAAGAAAGCCCGTGAAGCGCGTGAACAGGGCGACCGTCGGCAAGAGCGGTTCTATTCGCGCGTCGCCCTTCGGATCGCCCGCTTCATTGATAAGCCGGTAGGCGCAGACACCGCGACGCGCATGCTCTACGACACGCCGGAGCCACTCGTCCGTCCTGCACACGAAACGCTCCACTGACGGCACACGCTACGTCATACTGTATACCCCGCGCGAAAAAAATTTCGCGCGAGAAACCGCTTGTACCGCAACGTGTTCCGCATGCACACGTTCGCTCGCTCAACGCTCGACCCAAATTGCAAATCTGGTCTTTGCCTTCTCCCTATCGGTCGAAGGACATTGCCCCGCGCGCCCCGCGTCGGAGCGCCGAGTTATCACTACGGCGGCATCCGTCGCTTAGGGCTTTTGCAATTTGGGTCGAGCGCTTCGCGCCAGACGAACGGTGCAGCGGAACGGCTCACCGCACCATGCTACAATCACCGCGGACACGTTCCGGAAGAATCGCCGGAACCCTTTCGTACCGCGAAGCGCCGGCAACGATGCCCCGGCGCTTTTGCGTTTCGCGCTACAATTTCAGCAGAAGTTCTTTCGTGTGCAAACGTCGATGCGCCCGACATCCGGAGCCATCCTGTCAACGGACGGCACGGGCTCTGGCTTTGGGCTGGCGCGTCGACCTCTGCGACATGAACCGGCTTCTCCTAGGCTCGACGGATAAAACGAACGACCTCCTGCGCATGGCCCTCGACGACGCCGAGGGCGGTTTTCTTTTTCTCGATCCCGACGGCGTGCTCGCGGAAGCGCTCGCCGACCGCATTCCGGTAAAGGACACACAGCGCGTCCTTTATCTCGACCTATCGGACATCGAACATCCCGCGGGCTTCAATGTCCTTGACCGCGTTCCGTCCGACGACCGCCACCGCGTCGCCCGCGACATTCTCGCCCTGCGCGAAACCCTCTTTCCCGCCGGAGCCAACACACTCACGCGCGCACGCTCGAAACTTCTTCTGCATAACGCCGTGCGGCTCCTGCTGGACGCGCCGGACAGTACCGCGCTGGGCATCCTCACGGTCATATCGGACACCGTCTATCGGACACGCTGTCTTTTATCCTCCAGCGACCCGTTCGTGCGGAAGTTCTGGGAGGAGGATTTTGCGGCATGGGACCCAAAGGACCGGCAGGCAGGCGTGCTCGACGTACAGACAACCCTCGGGGCGCTTGTTGAGGCGCCCGCCGTTCGCAACATGCTCGGCCAGCGCCACAGCACCTTCTCGCTGACGAAGCCGGGGAAGATCGTCATCGTCAACCTCAACCGGGCCGCCTTCGGCAACGCGGAAGCACTCCTCATCGGATGCCTCCTACTGTCGCGCTCGACGGCGCGAACCTACATCGCCGGCACCGGCTTCTTTCCACCCGCCTTTCTCTCCGACCTGCTTCCCCAGCGCCGCTTCACGCTCGACTTCCCGGCGCTCCCCCGCGACGCCGGACTGCGCGCAGGGCTTCTGACGACGTGCGACATCCGCGCCTACCAGCTCACCATCGAGGACACGGAGGAGATTGCCTTCCGCCGCGGCCTCATGAGCCCGCGCATCCGCTCCGACGTGCTCACACCGGAAGTGTCGGGCGAGGCCCCGCCAAACCTCCGCCGGCTGAAAGCCATTCGGCGCCGGAGCCGGGCGTGCTTCACCCGGCCGCGGACGAACGTGGAGCGCGAGATAGCGCGATTCCTCGCTTGACTCCCCCGGCCGTCGCATCCGGAATCCGGGGCGGGGGAGCGATGTTCGGCCTTTTACTCGCACTCGTCTTGCTTATCGCCGCGGGCTGGTTCGCCTACCGCGGCGTCACGCGGGGATTCGACGAGCCCTGGCTTGAACTTGTCCGCCGGTTCGGCACGCCCTGGCTCACCGTTTTCTTCCTGTACCTTCTCGCGCTCAACATTTTTCCCCTCTCCATCGACCGGGTCGTCGGCATGACCGCGCTTTTCGGCGCGGTCTGGTTCGGCAGTGTCGCGCTCCTGTGGGAAGTGCCGTGGCTCCGCGTCGTTCGGTACTTCCTTGACGAACCGCCGCTCGAACCCGAGCCATATGTCCACCGCGACGCGACGCGGTTTCGCGCCGACCTCGCCGACCGCTACCTGGAACTTCGACAGGGCAAGCGCGTCATCGTCGGGCCGTTCGCCGCCCAACTCGTGGACGTTATGACCGAGGTATATGCCCGGGAGTTTCCGGAGAACGCTTCCTTCACCCGCGCCGAAAAGAGGACCGGCGAGACATATCCCTTACTTGTGCGGACATTCGCCGAGGCCCTCGACCGCTTCACCGAGGCCCTGCCGGAGATAGCGACGGTCGACCGTGACGCCACGACACAGGAAGAGCCGCTCTTCACCGCCGAGGTTTCCCTGCAATTCGTCGACGGCGAGGGAAAGAAGACCGACTTCGCGAGCGCGGAAATAGAGCGCGCATATGAGGCGTTCTTCTCCGTCCTCACGCCGGTGCGCAAGCAACAGCTCGCACGGCTGGGCGCGTTCGACTGGCCGTCATTCACCCCACAACTCTCCGACGCTCCTGACTTCGGCGAGAGCGACAAGGCGTGGGAGAAGTGGACCGACGACCACGACAAGGCGGCGGAGAAACTTCCCTTCTTCGAGCGCATCGCCGTCGGCACGCCTTTTCGATTCAGCGGCGAGCGTCTCTTTCCGCAGGGCATAAGCGTGGACGTTCCGCTCCCCATCGACGACGCGACGCGCTTCCGCCACCAGTGGATCGTCGGGGACACCGGAAGCGGCAAGACGACCCTGCTTTCCTATCAAATCGCCCGCGACCTGGAGCGCGTTGTCCGCGGCGAGTGCTCGCTGTTCATCATGGACAGTCAAAACGAACTCATCCCCGACATCGCCCGGCTTGCCGTGTTCGGCCCGGGCGGCGACCTTGACGGCAAGCTCGTCTATCTCGAACCGGACCCGGACTTCCCGCTCTCACTCAACATTTTCGACATCCGGCGCGAGCGGTTCGAAACGCTCTCCCGGAAGGACCGCATGCTCGCGGAGAGCGGCGCGATGTGGATGGTCGAGTTCTTCCTTTCGTCGCTCGTCAAGAGCGAAGCGACACCGCACCAGGACACATTCCTCAACTACCTCATCCCCGCGCTCATGGAGATTCCGGACGCGACCATTTTCACGCTGAAGGACTTGCTCGAAAAAGGCGGCTACGAGCGATACCGGCAATACTTCGGCACGCTCCGCCCGGATACCCAGCAGTGGCTCGCGACCCGGATGCACGCGCCGGAGAGCACGGTCACACGCAACGCCATCAGGGCGCGGCTCGACGGCTTCACCGCCCGGGGGCTCTTCCACGATATGTTCGCGCATCCGCGCAACAAGGTCGACTTCTTCACCGAGCTTCAGAGCGGCAAGGTTATTCTCGTCAACACGATGGGCGGCGTGCTGAAGAGCGCCACGGAACCCTTCGGCCGGTACTTCATCGCCCGCCTGCTTCAAGCCACCGAGGAGCGGATGCTTCTGCCCCGCGAGAAGCGCCTGCCGGTCTTCTGCTACATCGACGAAGCCGCCGACTACATCGCGCAGGAAGACAACATCGCCGAACTCATCGACAAGGCCCGCAAGCAGAAGGTGGCGCTTATCCTCGCCAATCAGCGGCCCTCGCAAATCCGTTCGGCGAACGTACTTGACGCCCTGTCGCGCGCGGCCATCCAGTGCGTCGGCGGCGAGGCCCCCGTTTGGAATATCTCCGTGGGCCGACGAGCGCCGGTCCCGGTTCAGATTCCGGACGTGCGGTTCTCGCAATGGGAACGCATGAGCGACGAAGAATTCGAGGACCTAAAGGCGCGTCAGCGGGCCCGGTACGCGACGACGGCCGAAATTCCCGCGCCGGCGCCGACCACTCCGTCCGCGCCGGTGGAGGACGACGCCGTCCGTCCGGCGAAAAATTATTGATGCTACCATTGAGACACGCGGCACGCCGCGGGACCACGCGGCGCACCACGCGCGCCGTTGATTCCCCCGCCGGCGTGCGCACTGTGAGGATATGGATGCGAAGAAACTTTCCCGGTTTGATAATTCAGTCGTCGGCGGCGCGTATCGCGTAACCGACTACGACCTGCGCATCCTCCAGCTCCTCAACCGCTACCGCTACCTGCCGAGCACTTATGTCGCCGCGCTCCTGCAACTCGACGGGCGCTGGTTCAAGTACGCGCTCTCCAAGCTCCGCCACCGGGCGGGGCTCGTCGAATGTCCGCCCGCGTCCTGGGCGGCGGCCAATGCGCGCTACCGCCCGGCCGTCTACGCGCTGACGCCGAAAGGCGAGGACGTTCTCAAGGAGCGCGGCCTGTACGTCGACCATCCGAAGACCGGCCACGAGTTCAACCACGAGCTCGGCGCGTGCCTCATCCGTGCGTCCTTCGAGATCGGGGCGCGGGAGCTCGGGCTTCAGTACCGCGGCCCGCGCGACATCCTTGCCCATCCGGATTGCCCGGCGGCGACCCGCCGCGAACGCTCGCCCTTCAGCATTCCCGTCAAATTCAAGTGGACAAACGGCGAGCACACCGAGCTTGTCGAACAGAACATCGAAACGGACGGCGAGTTCTTTGTCCTCACCGGCGACGCCTCCCTGGTTATCCCCGGCTTCGAGTTCGACCGCAGGACCGAAACGCTCCGCCCCAGTTCGCACGCGCGCTCCAGCATCCGCAAGAAATTCCTGGCCCTGCGCGAAGTCCTGCGTCAGGGCATTTACCAGAGCCGCTTCGGCTTTCCCCGCGCCAGCCAGGTCGTGCCGTTCGTGACCATCAGCGACACGCACCTGCGCTCGATGATGGAGTTGTTGAGCGAAGAGACCGGCGGCAACGGCTCGGCTCTGTTTATCTTCAAAAGCATTCCGAACTTCGCCGCGTTCGAGACCTTCCCGCCGCCGACCGGCCACATGGTCGCCGAGGACTGGTGGCGCGTCGGCAGGAACGGCCCCGAGCGCTTCAACATTCTTGAAATTTTGAAAGGAGGTGATTCAGGTGGACGCGAAACTCGCGCGGATTAAGGAACTTATCCAAGTCAAGGAAGACACCGACGCCGAACTGGCCGCTCTCATCGGCGGCGGCGAGGTGAAGAAGAAAACGCCGGTCAAATGTTCTGTCTGCAATGAAACGGGACACACGGCGCGCAACTGCCCCCAGCGATCGGGCGAACAGTTGCCGCTCAATTCGTGAGAATAAAAAAGGGGAGCGGAATTTCCGCTCCCCTGGCCTCTGACGCCGCGGGTCAATCCTGCGGCGTTTCCTGTTGCGTGTTCGGGACGAAGAGCGAAAACCTGCCGTCCCATGCCCCGACCGGGATCGCCGTCAACTGCACCGAGAGGGCATCTTCGCCGGAGCGAACATCCCACGCGGCACCGATGCGGACCCAGCCGCCGTTCACCTTCGTCATCGCGTGATACTTCGGGAGTCGTTTCTCACGCGCCTGCCTTTGCGCTTCAGCCATCGGCTGTCTCCTTCTCCCGCGGCGTTGAGTTGCGGGTGCTCCGGCTTTAGGCGTCATGTTTCGTTACCTCGGTCGGCGAGTAACGCGCCGGTGGCCGAACCTAAAGACGCGGAGCATCCGCAACCCACTGCGTTGAAGCGAAGAGAGCGAGGGGCAAGGCGGACGCTTTTGCGCGATTACGCCGCGAGCGATTTAGCTAACCAGTGCAATTTACAACACCGCCGCGATACTCCCCCTCTCTCTTCACTCCACACTCTCCGCCCTCATCGTACCGCGAACCGTTCGCACGCGAGCGAACGCGTGTGGATATCACGGTATCATTACGAGCGGCCGTACCTCATCGGAAAGGAGCGCATCAATGGCCGCGAAAACCGCGTTCATCGACTTCGTCGAGCTGAAAAACCGCGTGGGCATCGAGCAGATGGCCCGCATGGCGCTCGGCGACCTCAACAAGAAAGGACAAGCATTCAAGGCGCCGTGTCCTCTGCATGGCGGGGAGATAACGATAAGTCCGCACGTCGTGTTCAAGCGCGACGGCACGCTCGGCGTCTTCTGCTGTCACTCGTCGGCGGGATCTCAAGGCGGTGACGGCATCGGGCTCGTCGCCCACGTCAGGCAGATTGGGCAGAAGGAAGCGGCCGACCTTATCGCCAGCCACTTCGGGCCGAACCCGGGCGAACCGCGCAAGCCCGCGCCGGCCGTCATGCCGGAGCGAATCTCCGCCAATCCTCCGAGGGAAGCCCAGGCCGACCTTGCCGCCAAGCTCGGCAAGATCGCCGCCGAACTGAAGCCCGAGCACGAAGCCGTGCAGGCGCTCGACATCGACGCCGACACGGCGAAGACCTGGGGCGTCGGCTGGAAAGGTAACGGACCGTTCGGCGGTCGCGTGCTCTTCCCGCTGAAAGACCACGCCGGAGTTCTCAAGGGCTTCGCGTGCTTCTCTCCGGAGAAAAGCCCGAACTGGCTTCTGCCCGACAACATCGACCCCGAGCATTTCATCTTCGGCGCCGATGCCGTGCAGGACGGCGGCCACATCGTCATCGCCGCCACACCCGCCGACGTTGTGCGGGCTTCGCAGTACGGCGACCAGGCCGTGTGCTTCCTCACGCAAGAAAAAACGGCATACCAGGCGGAACTCTTCGCGGCACTTCTCGCCCGGAAGAATTGCACCTGGTAACTACCGGCATTCGCGCGACTGCGTCCCGGCAACAGCGGCGAGGGCTACCGTCGCGCGACGGGATAACAAAAGCGCGGCGTAACCTTATGACCCGCAATGTGCGACTGCCCCACTTCGCCCCCGCTCTACGGCGGGGGCTTTTTGCGCCCGCTAGCGAACATCCTCCCGATAAAGGACACTGGCGTGTCCTTTATGCTCGGCTGTCCGGTAGCGGGCTCTGTCCTTTATGTCCGATAGCCACGCGCGCTCCGGCTCGCTCCGCTCGCCGCCGATGCCGTCAATTATCCTGTTTTGTCCGATAGTGGCGGCTACTTTTTCCAATGAGGGCGGGGAATTGACCGCGCCGATTTTCGTGCGCTTGACGAGAGCGCAGGAAAGTTCTCGCGTGAGAAAAGGGGACAACTTTTCTATGCGAACAAACATCTTGCCTGTAAGATAAAAGGTATTAGCAGATAAGCACAATTTGCGTATGAACACATCGCCAGTAAGCGTGTTCAACAGTGCGGCTTCAATTATTAGTCAGAACATGCGCCTCATAGAGCGCGGCCTTAAACCACCACATGACCGGAAAGAAAACTGCCGCCAGTGCCTCGGGACGGGGCACGTTCAAATCGGGAGCACGACCGCGCCGGAGGAGAACGAATGGGTCGAATGTCTCCACGGCGCGGAGGAAGAAGAAAGCGGCTTTGACGACGAGACCTCCGGAGACGACGAAGACGCAAGCGAGGATATCTGACGACGTGCGGCGCGCCGCCCGGCTCTTCGCGAGTCGGGGCGGCCAAGCCGCCGCCGCTTTAATGACTAAGGCACAGCGGCATAAGCGTGCGAAGAACGCGGTAGAAGCGAGAGAGAAGCGGAGAGCATTACTAGCACAACGAAAAAAGAAATGACAAAAGAAGAAATACTAAAAAAGATTAAGGAGGGTGGTGGAGTGTTCCCATTAACAGACCACGTGAGCGCGTTAGACCACAAGCGTTCGCACGATAAAGGCGGCTTCATCGTCAGGGCCATAACGTCAAAAGGCGAGGCGACTCTCTGGGTCATGAGCCACCACTCCGGCATTGAGGACGGCATGTGGGACAATAATCCGTGTTTTCTTGACGGCGCAAAGATACTCGAAGCGGCAACCCTTATCGCCGCCGCGTTTAATCTGACGCTACCCGAAACACCATCCGCTTCACTCATTCAAAACGTAATGAAGGAAAGCACTGCCGATGAGCGACTCCGCGGCATGGTCGAAGCCTACGAGAAGATTTTAATCGGTCGCGATATCACTGCGAGCAAATAGGAGGTATGACCCAAACCACCCTATCAACGGCGAAGTGCTACGAGTCCGCGACCAACCCGCGCGGTACGAAGTTCGAGGGCGCGGCGTTCGATGAACTGGTCGCGAGTATCAAGCAGAAGGGCGTGCTCGTTCCCGTCCTCGCGCGGCGCAAGCCCAAAGGCGGCAAGGAATTCGAGGTCGTTGCCGGAAACCGCCGCCTCCGCGCCGCCATCGAAGCGGGGCTGACCGAGATACCCGCGCTCGTCAAGGAACTCACGGACGAGGAAGCCCGCGAAGCGCAGATTATCGAGAACCTGCAACGCGCCGACATTCACCCGCTTGAAGAAGGCGTGGCGTACCGCGACCTCATCGAAGTCAGCAAGTACGATGTGGCCGCCGTCGCCGCCCATGTCGGCAAGTCGGCGACCTATGTGCGCGAACGGCTCTTGCTGTGTGGCCTCATCCCTGCCGCGAAGAAAGCTCTCCGCGACAACAAAATATCCGCGGGACACGCCGCGCTCATCGCACGGCTCGATACCGACACACAGAAATTAGCCACGGAGGATTGCGCGGACGAATACAACCCGCTGACCATCCCCGACCTCCGCGAATGGATACAGACGCGCGAACTGCAACATTCCGCTGACGCGCCGTGGGCAAACGACGAGCAGATGAAAGCCGCACTGGGAGGATGCGGGGAGTGCGAGGGCAAGGGAGGCGACCTGTTCGGGAAGAAGGCCGCCGAGGCGTGCCCAAACCCCACCTGCTACGCGCGGCGCATGAAAGCGTACATCGCCATAAAGCTCCAAGACCCCGAACTCCTGCGGCTCTCGACTCGCTATGGAAACTCCGAGACAGAAGGCGTTATCGGCAGGAACGGCTACGAGGCACTCACCGCGGCGAAGGACAAATGCGACTTCGAGCAGAAGGGCATTGTCGTTGAGGGCGAGGGACTCGGAAAAATCCTGCGCGTGTGCCTAGACAGCGACTGCAAGAAGCATGCGACTTCGCACAATGCGGGATATGCCGAAACGTCCGCGCAGAAAAAGAAACGGCAGGCAGAGCGCAAGAAGGAGCGTCAGAAGGAGCAAAAGAAGCGCGACAAGGATACTGCGGAGATGAAAGCCGCTGTCGAAAAGATGTCTTGGCCGCTCTCCGAAAAGCACCTCGACGCCCTTATCACAATGGCCATTGTTCACCACGCAAGCCACGACACGCGCAGACAGGTTTGTGTCCGCCGCAATATCGAAGCGCCAAAGCAAAAAGATTGGCATGGCCGCGACTACAGCGGTGCGCTTGAAAAGGCGGCAGGAGAAATGAAGCCAAAAGAAAAGGTCGGTTTTCTTTTTGAACTTCTAACGCCGTCTTACTCAAACAACTACGGTAACGAGAGTCGCAACAAAGCAATTAAAAGCGTTTAGCAACTAACCGCCGCTCACGCCGCGCGTTCGCAGAGAACCCCGAACTACTAACCAACTAAACTACTATGAGAGAGGAAAAATTCGACAACTCCAAACCCGCATACGAAACAGACGACATTAAGTACGCGTTTAAGTACAATGGCCTCGCCGAACACCTAGAAAATATAGATGTAATTGTTGCCGAGGTTTGCGGTGAGAATGATGGCGTGAATTGGCATTGGCTACTTAAAATGAAAGACGGGTCGTTTCGCTACGCCGAGGGAGGTTGCGACTATACGGGATGGGATTGCCAATCTCACGCCACCATTTCAGCTTCTACGCCCACGGTAACAGAAGCGATTGCGCTAGCGCCGAAGGTTGAGGAGTACGGCGACCGAAAAATCCGTGAAGCGTTTGAAAAGCAAGTGAGTGGAGAATGGGCGTTCGCTACTTATGTGCATACTGACACTACTTAGATGACTCTCTGCCTGAACAAAACCTGCAACAAGCCGATATCCTTCCTGACGAAGAACGGCCTGCCGCGCACCTTCTGCAACCAGTCCTGCTATCGAGCGCACCGGAAGCGCAACACCTAGGAATCGGGAACGTCCGCGCCGTTTGCCGCTTGCGCTTCCGTCGTCTGTGTCGCGTCGAACGCCGCCTTGTCGGCCGCCGCCTTTTCCGCGACGTGCTTGCCCCAGTCGCGAAATGCTTGCGCTTGCGCTTCTTGCTCGCGCGTGGGCGCTTTCTCCCCGCGCGTCGCCGCGTGATACTCGGCCGACACGCGCCGTTGGTCGCGCGTGATTTCGTCCCGCAGTTCGCCCGGCATCTGCCGCCAGCGTTCGGCGAACTTGCGGGCGTCGTCCGTGTTCAGGGCGTTTTTCCCGTACAGCGTCCGCAGTTTCGCCTCCGCCACGCTCCGGGCGCGATTGCTCCGGGGCGTCCTAACCTTGCCGGGCGGCCGGAACCGCGCGTCGTAGTCGGCATCGACGCTCCGGCGCAGGAGAATGAGCAATATCGTCAGCGGCAACATCGCCGCCTGGCCGAGATAGACGGCGGCCGTGCGTACCTTGCCGCCCTCGCGATAGGAGTGCTGGGCGTACAGATACGAGTGGCCTTTCACTTTTTTCGTGACGAGGTACATGCGCGAGTCCTATCCGCGCGGTAACAATTTTTGAAGCGTGCGCACCGGAGTACGCGCGACGCCATGCGAGCCGTCCGGGACATACACGCCGGAGATTTTTTCGCCGTCGGCATTTAGCACCGGCGGCATGGACAGGACGGCGGAAATAGCGCGGCTGAATGACGAACTCCGGACGAGCTTCCGGGGCGGCGACGTGCGGATGACTTCCAGCGTTTACGAACTCCCCGACATGGTGAAGGCGCATGCGCTCGTCGCGCTCGGGCGCATCACGAACCTGCGGGAGCCGGAGCGCGAGTACGGCACGTTCCGCTTCTGCGGCCGGGGTTGGTGGTTTCTCATTCGCTACTGGAACCTCGCCGGCGAGAAGCCCTCGCCGAATCCCGCCGACCCGTCCGTCACCCGCCGCGTGCTCACGCTCGGCCTCGACGAGGACTGGTAGCAACGCGCGGTACAATTACGAGCGGACGTACGCAGGAGACAGCCATGTTCAAACAATGCTCGGAGCAACGGTATGACTACATGCTGGGCATCCTCCCACCCGCGCTCATGGACAGCAAAGGATTCCTTGTCGGCGAGCCGCACGACCACCGCCCGTGTAAAGTGCTGGGCCAAACGGCGCCGACGTACGCCGCCTTCATTCACCAAGCGGGCAAATTTTATGAGGGCGACCCGATGACTGTCGCGGAATACAGGGCGTTCGATGTCCACAACTTGCCCCCTTAGTCGGGGGCATTTTCTTTATGAAGACCTAGGACTGGCTGGGGCTATGTTACAATTAAAAGAATGGCTCGGAGAACAGAGCGACGACCGTGCGAATATCCTGATTGCGCCTACATTCAAACAACAATCAAGTTGCGCGGCAAAACGTATATCTATCGCTTTTGCGACAAGCATAAACTGATTAGAAATCGTCCGGATCCAGCTTTCCAAAAAATTACCCGCGAAGTTATCCCGTCGGCCGTTCGCTTCTGGCTGAAGGTAAAGAAAGGTCCGGGTTGCTGGATTTGGACAGGATGCAAAAACACGAACGGCTATGGCCTGTTCTTCGATGGGCAAAAGAAAATTTCTTCTCATCGCTTCGCGTATAAAATCTCCCGCCGACGAAGTGCGCCGAATCTCGTGCTGCACTCTTGTGACACTCGGCTTTGCGTGCGGCCTAACCATCTCTTTGACGGCTCACATCGCGACAACTCACTCGATATGATGCTGAAAAATCGCGGAGCGGCAAAACTGCATACAAGCGACATCCCCATCATTCGTCGCCGGTTAGCACACGGAGACGCACAAAAGGATATTGCCCGCGATTTTGGTGTTGCTCGACGCACCATCTCGGCAATTGGAAACGGCACAAGCTGGGGATGGTATCACTGAGGGCGGACAGCTTTGTTCCACTAACACTCGCGCCCTTCTCACCGGAGGGCGTTTTTTCTTACGGAATGATCCGCGCTTCGGCTATGAGCGTCTGGCCAGCTTGGCAAAGATGGCCGCCCGCGTCGAGCGGGTGACAGGTGAAGTACAGCCAGCGATTATCCCGCGCCGAGAGAAACACGAGAACACCTTGCGGCGTCTTGGACGAGCCAAGGAACTTGAACGGCGGATTGAAGTTCCCCACGAACTGATTGCTCTGATTGAGGCCAGTAACCAGCTTCGTACCCACGTCTTGCGCGTGCGCCGCGCCCGCGACCGTTAGCAACCCGGCAACCATGACCGCCCGCATCGAACCCTCCATCGGAACCGGGCAAAAGAATATCGACTTTCTCTATAAATCGGAAGAGTCGATATTTAAGGGGCCTCCCGATTCGGAGGCACTGTGTCCAAGACCCTGCAATCACCCCGGCACGAAGCCCTACGGGCCTTTCTCCTCGCGCAACGCAAAAAGCGGGGCTTGAAACAGGCGGAAGTGGCCGAACGAATGGGGACGTACCAGTCCTTCGTGTCTGATGTAGAGAGTGGGGAGCGTCGCGTGGACGCCGTTCAACTCCTTGACTTCGCGGAGGCGATTGGCTTCAAGCCGGCCGCCGCGCTTCGGGCCATGCGGAAGGCGAAGAGATAGGCGGAGTATAATGGGGAAGTGAAGCGAACTGCGCTCAAGCGCAAAACCCCATTCCGAGCCAAACGTCCGATAACGCGACGCGCACTCCTGACGCTGACATCAAAATCCCCTACCGCCGTCATCAAAGAGAACATCCAAGCGCTCCTGCGCTCTATCGCCATACACCGGGACGGCGGGTGCATCTTTCGGAACTACCCGGAAGCAGGGCAGTGCGGCGGGTACCGCAAGGACGGCGAACTCATCCTGCAATTCGACCATCTCCATTCACGGGCAAACTCGATATCCTACGGCGACCCGCGCCTGGGCGTCTGCGCCTGCAAGCGCCATCACATCCTGTGGAAGAAGCAGTACCCCGACCTCTACATGAAAATCGGGCGGGAGCAGATCGGGCCGGAACGCTCAACCCTCCTTGACCGCGTACAGGCCGACCGGCGGCCCTACCGCTTCACCGTCTACGACTGGGCGAACACCGAAGCAGCTCTGCGACACGAAGCCAGGACCCTCGGCATCGAGGTATAATGGGCGATATGTACACACCCTCGGGACCGCAGCCTCTCGAGCGCGTCCAAGTGCATTATCCGTACAGTCGCTTTCGGCTCGTCAAGAACATGGGACGCTATGTTGTCTACGACGTACGCGGCGACCGCTTCGTGGACACGACCCAGTGGCCGCAACAACTCAAAAACGACATCGTGACGAACTGGCGCGAGCTCTACACTCACGACTTCACCATCATCGGCGGGCAGGTGCGCGTGCTCGACTAGCTCGCCAGATAGCCAATCGTCCCAAGCAGCATCTCGAACACGAGATAAGCGGCCGCAATAACGAGGCCGACATCAATGAACCGGGCAACGATGCCCCGCTCTCGCCCTCTCAACGAAACGCCGTCAAATGTTTTCTTTCTAAAGGCCATATAGCCAATTCACTTCACTCGCTTCTAATCGACGCCCCTACAGTACTACACAACACGAAATCCCGCCACTTGACTTCTCGCTACCAGAGACGTGGTAGAATCTAGCGTGTGACCGACCAAGCGCTATTAGAAACGATACTCCGCGCGGTTACTCTGCATCCGGATCAGACGCGCATTGAACGTACTGAGGACGAGCGCGGCGTTCTCTTCCGCATTCGCGCCAGCAAGCCCGACATGCCGCTCCTGATAGGGAAGCAGGGGAAGAACATCAGCGCCATCCGTCTCATCATGAAAATGTTCGCGCGCCCCGGACAAGGCAGCAAAAATATCTCACTGAAGTTGGAAGAGCCCGCGCAATAAAATACTATGGCTGCAAAAGACCTTTTCACGTTCACCGGCACCGACGGCATCGAGTACAGCCTCACGCTTAAAGAGAAGGCATTCTGCGAGGCATATCTCGACCACCGAGGAAATGGTGTAAAGGCGGCTATCAAGGCCGGGTACAAAGTGAAGAATCGTTTAGTAGCGGCGGCGATTGCGACAGAAAACCTTTCAAAACCTCACATCTTTCAGTACGTGGCGCTCAAGCTCGAAGAGTACGGCTTTACGGACGCCGGTGTTGAAAAGCAGCACCTTTTTCTTCTGAACCAACACGCCGATCTCAAGAGCAAAGCGAAAGCGGTCGATATGTTTTACAAACGGCGCGGTGCGTACGCGCCAACTAAGCTAGAAGTGTATGACCCGAACGACGACCTTTCCGACGAAGAGCTCGAAGCCGCTCTCCGAGAGAAGCAAGGAAAGTCTGCTTCAAAGTCTGAAAATAAGACGCCGCGCAAATCCGCATAAGTACTACATCCCCAACGGCAAGGTTGAGAGCTTCATTCGCCTGGTCGGCGAAAACGACACCTTCATCTCCCTTTTCTCCGCGGCCAACGGCGTCGGCAAGACCGCCGCCGGCGCGAACATGGTCGCGCACATTCTCTACGGACCGTCTGGCAACCAGTACTTCGACGATCTGCCGCTCTTTAAGAATTTCAAATACCCGAAGTTCGGCCGCATCATTTCCGACCCGACGACCATTCAAGGCACGATCATCCCGGAGCTAAAGAAGTGGCTACCGGCCGACCGCTACACCACCTTCAAGCACGGCAAGAACTACGAGTACGAGTGGAAGACCGACACCGGCTTTCAGTTCGAGCTCATGTCCTACGAGCAGGATGTGAAGGAGTTCGAATCCTCAACGCTCGGCTGGGCGTGGTTCGACGAGCCGCCGCCTCTGGCCATCTTCAAGGCGACCGTCGCGCGCATGCGCCGGGGTGGCATCATTTTCATCACGGCGACGCCGCTGACCGGCTCGGCCTGGCTGTACGACCACATCATCACGCACCGGGGCGACGAGCAGGGCCAGCGGCAGTACATTCACGCGACCGTGGAGGACAACTGCGTCACGCACGGCGTGCGCGGCATACTGAAACATCAAGACATCCTGCGCATGGTCGGCGAGTATGACGAGGACGACAAGCAGGCCCGCGTCTTCGGGAAATTCCAACACCTCACGGGGCTCGTGTTCAAGAAGTTCGAGCGGAAGATCCACGTCATCAAACCCTTTCACATCACCAAGAAGGACTTCGTCGTGTGGGAGGCGCTCGACCCGCACCCGCGCAACCCCGACGCCGTCGTCTGGATAGCCGTTGACCGGCATGGCCGGAAATTCGTCGTCAACGAGCTCTACACAGCCGACTACTTCAACGGCGAGTGGAAGCCGTACCGGCTGACCAACGCGGCCCTAGTGGAGCGTATAAAGGCAATCAGCGCGGGTTACCGTCTTGAGGAGCGTATCGCCGACCCCTCGGCATTCGTCGAGGACAAGCACCAGGACAGCCCGGAGCAGATGACGCTTGCCGCGCGTCTCTCGGCGCTCGGCCTCGATTACGCGCCGGCCACGAAGGACCGCTCGACGGCCGACAAGCTCATCGGCGACGCGCTCAACTACGAGAAGGTGGGCGACGAGATGCTGAAGGCGCCTGAGCTCTATTTTTTCGATACGTGCGTGCGCGCTATTTGGGAGCTTGAGCACTACCAGTGGGAGGACTGGCGCGGGAAGGCCGCGGAGCGAAAATCGCCGCGCGAGCGCCCAATGGACAAGGACGACCATGAGATTGAGTGCATCGGCCGCATCCTCGTGCAGCAGCCGATGTTTCATCCCATGCCGGCCGCTATCCACACCGAGGCCGACGCCGGGAAGCAGTCGAAAGATTTTGACGTATATACTTAGCGCACATGGAAACCGTCGCAGAACCAGTGCGCGACGAAGAAGCGATCAGAAGCGAAGATAACGACGACACGAAAGCCGAGGCGGAAGCCGAAGCTAGGCTCCTGCGCCAGATCGCCGCCGAGCATACGCTGTGCGACGACTTCATGAAAACGAAGCGCGCGACCTGGCTGCGCCGCCTCAAGCTCTACAACAACCAAGCGCGTGACCCGAGCAAGGTGGGCGACCCCTTGCTCTTCACCGTCTTTCAAACGGTTTTCGCGGCCCTCTACGACGACCGGCTCTCCGCCGTCTTCGAAGGCAACGACGAGGGCGATCAGGACACAGCCGAAAACCTCACCGATCTTGCCGAGCATGACTACCGCATCATGCAGAAGGACGAAGCGGACTACGAGTGGATATGGGACGCGTGCTTCTTCGGCCGCGGCCTTATGCTTCTCAACGAATTCGACCGCACAAAGGGCGTCATGGCGCCCGTTACTGAGGTCATCGACCCGGTGATGTGGCTACGCGACCCGCGCGCCACATCCGTTAACGGCGACCAGCGCGGCCGTGGAGCCATGCGCTTCGGGGGCCGCGAAATATCGCTCGCCAAGTGGGAAATGGAAGCGATACCGGGCTTCAAGAACCTCGATAAGTTGGAGAAGGCAAAGGAGCCGGACAACACCACTGACGAGGCGCGGCAGGAGCGCCGGGCCGCGCAGGGCCTCAACGGCAACGACAACGCCGAGCAATCGCTCGACGAAAACTACGAGTACGTGCTGCTTGAGTGGTTCACGACCGTCGGAGGCAAGAAGAAGATCGTCACGACCGCCAACGGCATGAAGACCGTCGTGCGGGAACAGGACATAAAGGGCGACCGCTGGCCGATACTCGACCGACCGCTCTTTCCCATCTCGCACGACTGGGACGGCGTTTCTATTCCGGACCTCATCGAAGACAAGCAACGTGCGCGCGCGAAGATGATAAACCTCGGACTGGACTCCGCCATCGCGGACCTGCACCCGATGTATCTCTACAACAAGAAAAAGATACGCAACAAGCGCGACCTCGACTTCGCCTTCAACAAGATGGTTCCCATCGCCGGCGACACGAACAACGCCATCACGCCGATGAACAAGGCCTCAACCGCCACGGTGCAGGTGCAGAACATCCTCGGCATCCTCGACCTCGCCGCACAGAAGGCCGTATCCGCGCCGGAAATCTCGCAGGGCATTTCACCAACCGAGCAACGCACCCTGGGCGAGAACGAGCTCGTCGCCGCCGCCCGCAGCGAGCGTATGTCGCTTGCCGCCGCGATATTCGGCTGGAGCGAGCGCCGGTTCTGGAATCAGTGGTACCGGCTCTACAAGGATCACTTCAAGGACGAGATTGATGAGAAGGTCATCCGCATCAAAGGTCCGCTCGCTACGTCCTGGCGCACGCTCACGCGCGAAAACCTCATCTCCGAAATCGACCCGGATGTATTCGTGGAGAGCCGCCGGCTATCCGAAGCAAAGCGAGCACGGGACTTCCGGGAGTTTTCTACCTTCGCCCAGATCGCCATGCAGGACCCCTCGACAAACCGCCGTTATGTGCTGCGCAAACTCGGCCGCATTAGCCGCTTGAAGGCCGCGGAGCTCTCCTTGATGTTCCCGCCGACCATCGACGAGCTAAAAGCCGAGGACGAGAACCAACTGCTGAGCGATAATAAGTTCGTCGAGGGCACCGCGTTCGACGACGACGCGGTCCACATCGAGAAGCACAAGGACGCCGCGCACACGCCGGCAACGATGGCGCATATCGAATTCCACAAGAAAATGATGATGGCGAAGCGCGAGAACCCGCAGGCATTTCCGCAACTCGCCCCGCAGCCGACCGACGTTAACCCGATCACGCCCCCGGGTCCGGAACAGCAGAAATCCACATCCCGCATGGATGAACAACTTGTCTAATTTTTTATGGTGGTAGAATCAGAACTAACGAAAGAAGTGAAGCAGACGCGCATCGTTGTCTTGACGGACCTTCTTAATCATCCGGGTTGGAAGATTCTCCAGGACGAACTCAGCGCCGACATCGCGATCACGGAAGCGAAGCTGTTCGGCGAAACGGCGCTCGGCAAGGACGAAACCGTTGACGGCCTGCGCCGCGAGCGCATCGACCGTATCGAATTGCGCGACCTGCCGCAGAACCTCATCGAGGAGTACGCGGGCGACGAGCCAGAAGAACCGTACAAAGACGACTAAGGTATTGAGCGATTGGCGTTGAGGCGCCAAGCGCTCAGTCCCCTAGGACTGTCCCGGCCGCAGTCGAGGGCCGAGTTTATTTCCGCAGACGGTCGTTTCGCCATTTCGGCCCGACGCGCGTAACCAGAATAGCTATGGCAGATGAAACAGCCGGAGCCGACGAACAGTCAAAAGACACCGCGGCTACCGAGAGTGATACGAGCACCGAGGACACTAAAAACGATGGTGCATCTGAGGGCGAGGGCGACGAAGGCGAGGATTCTGACGCCGACAAAAAAGGCGCTGACGTCTCAGCCGGAGACGATGCCGAGCCACCCGTTCGGAAGAGTGCAAAGGATTACATCATCGAGCGCAAGGATAAGAAGATCGCCAAACTTGAGAACGGAAATGATTCAAATCAAGACGGCGAGGGCGAAGACAGGGGAGCCAGACCCCTTACGATCAATGACCTCAACCAAGCGCTCGAACCCTTGAAACGATCACTCGTTCAATCGGAAGACGAGAAGGAGCTACAAGCCGCCTTCACCAAGTACCCCGAAGCGAAGAAGCTCGAAAAGACCGTTCGGAAGTACATGGAGAACGACGCATACGCCAAGGTGCCAGTCGAGTTCATTGTGAAAGGAATCCTCGGAGCCCGCGACACCGCAAAGAAGAAAGCGGACGAGGACGCAGCAGCCACCCGACAGGGGGGCCACACCCGCCGGCCGAAAGAGTCGAAAGATAAAAGCGCGTGGGATTTGAGCGACGCAGAATTCGAAAAGGAAATCGCCAAAGCCATGCAGGGCCAGCGGTAGCATTATAATTTTAAGAAATGGCTTATCAACACCACTACTACCGTCCCTGATGCCGTATCGACTTTCTACGACCGCAAGATGCTTACCAAAGCGCGGCCGTTGCTGGTCCACGGCAAATGGGGGCAAGTGCGCGACATCCCGCGCAACAGCACCGACAATATCCGGTTCCGCAGATACTCGCTCCTGACTCCCGACACCACTCCGCTGGTTGAAGGCGTCACGCCGTCCCTCGACACACTCACCGTGACCAACGTTGACGCCACCGTGCAGCAGTACGGGCGCGGCTTCCTGCTCACCGACAAGCTCCTGTTCACGACGCTCGACCCGATCCTGTTGGAGGTCTCGGACATCCTTGGCGAGAACGCGGCCAACACCCTCGACCAACTCACCCGCGAAGAGCTCGCAACGACCACGACCATTCAGTACGCCTCGACCGCCACGGCGAACAACGAAATCACTTCGGCGATGAAGATCACGAAGGCCGAGGTGCAGGAGGCCGTTCGCACGCTCAAGAACAACAACGCGAAGAAGATTACCTCGATGGTTTCGGCCTCGACGGGCTTCAACACGTCGCCGCTGGACGCGTCTTTCATCGGCATTGTTCACCCGAACACCACCTACGATCTCAAGAACATTCCTGGGTTCGTTAAAGTGGAGGAATACGGGCAGAAGGTCGCTATGCCGGGCGAGGTAGGTTCGCTCGACGAGGTTCGCTTCATCGAAACCACCAACGCGAAGGTTTACGCCGCGGCAGGTTCCGGCTCTATCGACGTATACGGCACCCTCATCATGGCGGCCGAATTCTACGCGCTCTCGCGCATCTCAGGCGAGGCGATGAAGAACATCGTCGAAGGTCCGGGTGGCAACAGCGACCCCTTGCACCAGCGCCAAACTTCCGCATGGAAGGCAACGTTCGTTGCAACGATCCTCAACGATGCCTTCGGCCTCTCGTTGCGCCACGCGGTATCGTCCTAATTAGCAGTAACGACTATTGTTTATGGCTAGACGCAAAGTAGATAAAGACGAAGAACCGGCACTTGAAGAGCCGAAGCTGGAAGAAGAAACGGAGGAAGAGAAGACCGAAAGCGAGGACAAAGACGAAGAACCGGCACTTGAAGAAGGGGCAACCACACCGCCCCCGCTGATAACCGCCGACTCTCCTGTCCTAGCCACGCCGGCTCCAATGGGCAGCAAGGCCCGCGCCATGCGCGAGAAACTCGCTACCCAGCCCAAAGTGCGCGTCTACATCCCGCTCGCCCCCGGCGAGAAGCAGGGCGTCACACAATCCGTTGTCCTCAACGGTTACCCGATGCACATCCGCAAGGGCATGTACGTCAACGTTCCGCAGTCAGTGGCGGACGTGCTTGAGATAAAGCTCAAGCACAAAATGTCGGTCGAAAATCACCCGGAGCGCATCTCGGGAGATCGACCGGTCAAGCTGACCAGCTACGGCAATTAATAGCTCACTAAAAGTACAATGACACAAACCATAACGACTTCATCCGGCGACGGTGTATCGCGCGTTGCTACCGGCCGTTATCTTGATACTGGCACAGTAGCCGCTATCGATATCGTCTGCGGATTCCGCCCGAAATACGTCAAGATTCAGAATCTTGCTTCGACCGGCGCGACGCTTGAGTGGTACGAAGGCATGGCCGACGCATCCGCTTGGAAAAGCGTTGTTGCTGGCGATGGTTCTCTCATCACCACGCTGGGCATCACGCCGCTCATTGACGGCTTCACCTTTGGTCTCGATACCGACACCAATGTGACCTCCGAGCAAGTAAGTTGGCTCGCAATCGGTTGACTATTCAAAGGCGCCAGAACTTGCGGGGTTAGCGGATGGCGCACCGCTTCTAAGACCCCTCGCACAAATTTATGGGAAAATTCGCAGACGAAATAGCAGAGGCAGTCGCAGCGCGTCTACTCAACCACGTACCGGCCACGGACAATCCACTGACCTTCCGTGTTACAAAGCACGCGGCCTCCGCTTACACGGGCGCGGTCGCTAACTCGCACGGCGACCACGACGGCACCGCAGACCCCTACACCATCTTCAAGGTTGACGGCGACGTCATAATCTCCGACTTCTTCGGCATATGTAACACCGCCGTCGTGTCCGCATCCGACACCGGCACGCTCGAAGTAGGCGTAGCGGGCAATACCGCCAAGCTCATCGCTCAGACGACCGCCTCTTCCGGAGGCATCATCGCTGGCGACGTTATCACCGATGCAGGAGCAGAAGCGAAGATAGACGTAAACGCCTTCTCAGGCGCGAAGCACTATATCGCGGACGGCACCGACATCATCGAAACGCTGGCGACGAACAACTTCAACTCAGGCCAGATCGACTGGTACTGCGTTTGGGCGCCCGCAGAAGCAGGGGCAAAGGTCACTTCAGCTTAACTACTTCTGCTCTCTCTCAGTCCCTTCCGGGGATTGAGCCGAGGGCGGAACCATTACAAACTTACTCACTCACATTTTATGGACTACAAAGAAAAAATGTCGCTTGAGGACGTCACCGTTGACTCCATCGGCGTTAAAGCGACCGGCACACTCACGCTCACCGGAGCTATCACTCCAGGCTCGCATGCCGAAAGTGTCGTTACCGTAGACACGATCGCGAACACGAACGAAATTGATATTGGCGACATCACCTACACCGCCGTCACATCGCTTTCAGTCGCGCCAACCGTTCCTTATGAAGTTCTCATTGGAGCTGGGGATGCAGCATTTCTCGACAACCTAAAGTCAGCCATCAATGCTACCGCAGGTGAAGGAACTACATACAGCACCGGCACTGAAGCTCACCCTGACGTAGTTGCGACAGACAACAACGACACCACACAAAAGATCGTTGCTCGGGTGCCCGGAGTAGCCGCTAACGACATAGCGACGACCGGCACCGCAACGCGCGTTACTTGGGAGGATACGACGCTTGGAGGCGGCACGGGAGACAGCACGCCAGGCGTAGCAGCTGAAACCGTAACCATCGGCTCGACCACCTATTCAATTGTTGATGTGCTTTCCGAGACCAACGCTCCAGCCGCCGCCATCCCTAACCAAGTTCTCTTTGGGGCTAGCAGCGCCGAAGCGCTCGACAATCTCAAACTCGCAATAGACGCCGGAGCTACCGAAGGCACCAACTATTCAACCGGCACTGACGCGCATCCCAGTGTAGTAGGCGGCACGAACACCAACACCACACAGGAAGTTATCGCTAAGGAATTCGGCATTGACGGAAACGACATAGCGACCACGACCACTATCGCCAACGGTGCTTGGGGCGAAACAACACTCGAAGGTGGTATAGACCCGACTGACCACCGCGCAGTCGTGAACGTCGAAGGCTACAGCAAGATAGGCATTCAATTTGTCGCCGAGGACATCACATCCGGCAACGGCGTGTTTACGGTGGAGGGCACGATAGACGGCACAAACTGGGTCGCGCTGAATATGCTGGTCGACAACCTCACCAATGACGCGGGCGCAGGCACCGCAGGCGAGGAAGTGGGGCTTACCCGCGTCGCTTCGAAAACGCTTTCAACCAACACCAGCGCGTTGGTGTGGCTCGTCGATACGCCACTCAAAGCCATCAAGGTGCTCGTCGACGTAACCACCGACGGCACCTACAGCGCCTATGTGATCGCCGCCAACTAACCAATGACCGCCGCAACCCTCGCCAGCCTCGTACGCCTCAAGACCCGAACGACATCGGCAACCTTCACGGACGCCGACATGCTCGTCTACGTAAAGGCCTCTATAGACAAGCTGGCGGGCCGCATGCAGCAAATACGACCCGCCATGTGGAATATGCCCGCTACGTTCGACCTGGAGGCAAATACCAGGGAATACGGTTTTCCTACCGACACACTCAACAACATTGTCTCGCTTGAGCTCAAGTTCTCTGCCTCCGGCGATTACGTTCCGGCGACATCCCTCAAGAAACACCCGAGCAGTGTGGCCTTGCAGGAGAGCTTGATCGTCGCCGCATATACCAATGCCGATCCGTTCTACTTCGTGCGGCGCAAGGCACTCTTCATTCTATCCGGCACCATCGCAACCGTCGCCGCCGGCGGCAGGCTCGTTTACAACGCATTCCCGGCACACCCGGCATCTATGACTGCAACTGACGAGCTCTCAACTGATCCATCGACCACCACGCACGGCTTTCCGCGCGAATTCCATGAGCTCCTGGCGCAGGACGTTTCTATCGAATTCAAATCGAACAATCCGGAGATCCCACTCGGCGCAAAGGACCTATCTTTCGAAAAGGACCTGCAAGAGGCGCTCGACGCGTTCTCTACCGCGAACATGGACGTGCAGGAAACCGCAGACATGCCGAGTGGCGCATCCATGAGCAATAACGGCTTCGACCTATGACCACTTTCATCAAACTAGCAAAGACGGCCGCAAGCTTCACCAAGAGCGCCAAGGCCGCTGTTGACTACGTGAAAGCGGGCCTCTCTTCGTTTCTCTTAAAGCAGGACGGCGACTACCTGCTCTTGGAGCACGGCGGCAAAATCATTCTCTCGCAAACCGACGGAGGCAAGAGCACCACGACGTACACTAAGGTCCCCAAATAATGTATGGCCGACCAAAAGATAACTGAGCTTACAGAATTAGAAACAGTAGACGCTGGCGACTGGGTTGCTGTCGTCGATGTGTCCGACACCACGGACGGACCGGATGGTACGACCAAGAAGGCCGCCAAATCCGAATTCAAAGGCGATACGGGTGACACCGGCGCTACCGGTGACACGGGAGCGACGGGCGCGGCCGGAGCTGATGGTGCAGATGCCTTTGTCTACATCGCCTATGCGAGTGACGACCAGGGCACGGGCTTCACCACCACGTTTGATGCCGACCTCGACTACATCGCCGTAAAGAGCACGACGACCGAAATAGTAACGCCGCAGGCGTCTGACTTCACCGGCCTTTGGAAAAACTACAAAGGCGCCACCGGCGCACAGGGTCCACAGGGAGAGCAAGGCGAAGCAGGCGCTGGTTCAGGAGACATGCTTGCCGCCACATATGACCCGCAGAATGTCGCGGGTGATGCATTTGATACCGACAACCACACCGACGGCATGACCAACAAGGTCTTCACCGCGACCGAGAAAACAAAACTCGCAGGCATTGAGACGGCCGCAGATGTTACCGACGTGGGAAATATCGGTTCGTCCATACATGGCGCAACGGAAAAAGCCACGCCCGTTGATGCTGACACCCTGCCCCTCATCGATAGTGCCGCCTCCAATGTGCTCAAGAAAGTTACCTGGGCGAACATCAAGACCACGCTACTAGCCGCCATTGCGGCCGCCTCTGACACTGTCTCAGGCCTTGTCGAACTCGCTATCGCTTCCGAAGTGACAACCGGCACTGATACTGCCCGCGCTATCACTCCCGACGCGTTGGCGGGGTCCTCAATATTCGGCGTCAAAGCCCTCTCGATACAAATTACGGCAGGCAACGAGGCCGTCACAACCGGCGACGGCAAGGCCTACGTCACCATTCCAGCCGCGCTTAACGGCATGAACCTCATTCGCGCCCAGGCAACCGTTGTCACAGCAGGTACGACAAACGCAACGACAATCATGGTGCACAACCTCACCGACGCGTCAGACATGCTCTCCGGTGCAATCTCCATTGCATCGGCAGGAACAGTTGGCACTGTCGGTACTGTCAACACATCCGAAGACGACGTCGTGACTAACGACATTCTGCGCATCGACGTGGACTCGGTTTCAACGACACCACCGCAAGGTCTGATGGTCGTACTGGAATTCCAATTGCCCTAACGTATGGGAGTTACCTTTCTTGATTCAGCAGTCGATGCAGTAAATCGCCAAGTTTACACCTTTGCGAGCTTCGACCTCGGAACGGCTTCCGACGACCGATACATTCTTGTGTCTGTTTTTTACGACGGTGCCGGTTCTCGCCCAATTTCCGGTGTCACCGTTGATGGCGAGACAGCAACGATGCTCGGCACCGAAGAAAATATCGGCGGCGCGTATTGGTATATGTTTCTTGTAAATGTGCCCGCCGCCAACGGCACGACCGGCGATATTGTAGTGTCCATTCAGAACGGCACGACAAATCGATGCGGCATTGGTGTTTGGCATCTCACCGGCTACGAACCGACACCGCGTGACTTCATTTCTGACTCCGCAGACGCCGAAGTGACCAATCCTTTTGATATTGACGCGGTAGAAGACGGGGCAGTCATAGTGCTAGCGACTGTCGAGCAAACAACTGGTTCTGTTGCTTTTGACCTCAACGGTACTGTGACTGAGGACTTCGACGAAGTGCTTGAAGGTTCTATCTATCACGCTGGCGCGCATGAAGATGCGATTTCGGCTGACGACCCAACTTATTCAGTCAATCTGACATATGGCGTAAACACCATCGCCCGTTCGGGGTATGTCGCTGTTTCGTTTGACCCGATCGCCGCCGACGATCCGGCCTTCGTCCCGAAAATAGGGATGTTCACCTAATGCTATATGGCCTCACTCTTTCCAAACGGCATTCAGGGGCTCAGCGACAGTAAGTGGAGCGGCATCGCCGGCAGCGTCTTTCGTCTCGTCGGCATCGACCTGCATTCGACGCCCGGCCTCGTTAAAGTCCATCAGAAGCTCACCAAGAACTCCGGCTCGACCGTCACCGAGCTCTGCAAAGTCGCCGTCCCGGTCTCCGACGGCTCGACGCTTTGGTTTTCATCCGAAAGCGGGAAGATATGGCGCGAAATCGCGGGCGTTTGGACGCTCGTTTACACGCTCGTACTCACCGCCCTCGACATTCTCTCTGCATCCTTCACTTCATCGTTCGCAACCGTCGCGGCAAGTCCAAAATCGAGATTCAGTCCAGACGGCCGGCACGTCTTCGTACTCGATTTCTACACGTCGTCGCTCCATCACTATCAGCTCACCAAGCCGTGGGACACGACCACACTCACTTCCCTCATTCATACGCTCACATTTTCCTCATTAACAACGACAGGGAAAGCATTTTACGTCGGAGACGACGGCCGCAAACTCTTCATCTGTTCAGACGACACGGTCTACCAGTACACGCTGGGCAACGCGTGGAATCTCCAGACCGCCTCGTACTTCGGCGTTCACTTCGACGCGTCCGCCCAGGTCTCCCAAATCAAAGACGTTTCGTTCAGTGCCGACGGCCTGACGATGTACCTCCTCGAGTCCACCGGGGAGGTACACGAATTCTCGCTCACAACCGCTTTCGAATTTCGAACGAACCCAAACGAGGGAATGGAGGTTCTACTCGTCGCCGCCGGCGCCGGCGGCGGTGGTGTTTCCGCCAACGCAAACCGAGCCGCTGGTGGTGGCGGTGCTGGTGAAGTTGTCGAATTTGAACTCAACGGACCCGACTTTCTTTCTTTTACTGCCGGCCCACACTCCGCCGTTGTCGGTGCCGGTGGTGCAGGAGGAAATGACGCCAACCCCGGAGCTGATGGAGGCAACTCGACCTTCCGCGGCCGTACAGCGTTCGGCGGAGGTGGTGGCGCAGCAAACGGCGCGAACGGTCGTCCTGGCGGATCAGGTGGCGGCGCGGGAGCAGGAGGTGGTGGTACCGGAGGCGCCTCGACTGCGAGCGAAGGGGTAGGAAACGCCGGAGGCGGAAGCGCCGGAACGAACCCACACGGAGGTGGAGGTGGCGGTGCAGGAGCCGCGGGACAGGCCGGCAGTTCAACCGCCGGCGGAAACGGCGGTGACGGCGTCCAGAAGTCCATAACAGGCACGCCCACCTACTATGCGGGTGGTGGTGGTGGTGGTACGCGCGACTCTGGTGAAGCTGCGGGCACTGGAGGACAAGGCGGAGGAGGCGCCGGTGGCAACAATTCTAACGGTACCAACGCGACGGCAAACACCGGCGGAGGCGGAGGAGGTGGCTCGAACACGTCCGGCTCTTCTATCCGGACCGGCGGCAACGGAGCGGCCGGTATCGTCATCGTCCGCTACCTCACCGCAGCCTTCACGGCGACTGGCGGTTCAGTATCAACCGACGGCCTCTATACCGTCCATCAGTTTACATCAAACGGCACGTTCGAATTTGCTTTTGATACAGCCGTCACCTTCGTTGAAACCCACGACCTCAGCGACGACGCATCGTCGCCCCGCGCCCTTGCGTTCAACAACGACGGCTCCCGACTCTGGCTCGTCAACGTGTCCAACACCGAAGACGCTGTCCTGCAATTCACACTCGCCACTCCCTGGGACCTCGATACAGCCACCTACGACAACAAAAAACTCCTTCTGTCCCAAACACCCATTGCAATCTTTGTCAGCGAATCGCGCCTCTTCGTTTCCTTCCTGAACAGTACATCCATACGTCAGTACGCTCTCGGTGACGGCACCGCCCAAGTGAAGACACTCGGCGCCTCTGCGTTCACAACTCCGACCACAGCTAGAACCCGCAGTAGTAGCCCCGCTTTTGATAACAGCACACTCAGTGTCGACGCCCAGATTTCTCTCACTGACGACACGGGAGAAACCGACGACGCCGAGATAGTGGCGCAATCCGTTATTCCTCCAGTCGACAAAGTCGTCGACACCATCGTGTTCTACCTCAATCAGTCAGAGCTCTCCGAAGGCGCCTATTCGCTCAAAGTCACCATCCAAACTGACAACGGCGGACAACCCAGCGGCACCGAGCTCGCGAGCAAAACCCAAGCACTCGCACAAGGCGATATCATGAGCGGCGGCGGCAGTAGCGACGGCAGTCCCTATAATTTCACTCTCGACGACCCACTCTTACTTCAAGCAGGTGAAAAATACTGGATCACGCTTCAGGTGACCGACTACAACGACATCAACGGTCCCATTCAGGCGCTCTTCACCGAGGAGCCGAGTGACAACGGGCATGGTATCTCCATCTACCGATCCGCCGCGTGGGGCGCCGACCTCGATACAGGTGGGCTTGACCCGGAAGACGTCAATATGCGGATGCAACTTTTCCTCGCGGACCCCGACGACGACGAACTAGATACCGAAGCCGACACCGAAGAGGCCATCTACTGGGCCACCGAGCACTACCTCTTAAAGATTCCTATCGCCAACCTCGCGGACTGGCTCGACAACGTGCAACCCGTTGGCCGCTTCTCAAACGGCGACGACACCTATCACCCCATGCAGGCGATGACCGACTTCCTCTTTATCGGCGACAAAACCGTCATCGCGGAAATCGACGAGACAGGTGCCTTTGTGCAAGAAACCGAGCTCAACATCGCCGCTCCCGAGCGCATCACCACATTGATCGACTATGACATCGACCTTCTCGTTGGCACAAAATTCGATGGCTCGAACCGTTGCCGCGTACTGCGGTGGGACACGGAAAGCGAGAGCTGGAGCGCCGAGGATGTAATCGAGGAAAACGGCATCAACGCCTTCATCCGGGACGACAACTATGTCTACGTCCAGGCGGGCGACTTCGGCCGGATACACTTTTACAACGGCGAGAAGCTGGAGCCCTACAAGCGGATTCCCGGCGAATGGTCGCCGATCAAGACGGCCCGCATCAACGCCGGGTCAGTCGCAACGCTGCTCGGCATTCCGGTATTCGGCCTCAGCAACGTGGCCGGCAATCCCGCGCTCCAGGGCGTCTATTTGTTCGGCTCCTACGGAAAGGACTACCCGAAGATCCTCGATCTCTCGTTCCCGCTTTCGTCCGGCAACTTCTCCGGCGTTTCCATCGGCGCGGTCATCGCGAAAGGCGCCGACCTCTACGTCGGCTGGAAGGACGCCAGCGGGTCCGGCGTCGACAAGCTCGACTACGCCGCGAAGTACGCGAGCGCCTATATCGAAACCATGATCCTCACGCCCCTCGAACAGCGGTCGGAGCTCAAAACGGAACAGAAGACCTACGCCGACTACGCTTCGCTACCGGCAAACACCAACATCGCCATCAGCTACAAGAGAAAGTACGAAGCCGATTACACGGAGCTCACTGTCGTCGACAACACGAAGCTCAACCAGCTCTGCACCGACAAAGGCACTATCCCCGAAGTTGCCGCCCTGCAACTCCGCTTCGGTTTTACCGTCAGCGGCAACAATGCGCCCGAAATTGAAAACTTCGGCACGGGTTTGCCTCAACACTAATATGGCTATCGAACACGAAAATAAGCCGGTCGACCCGACGAAGAACCAGAAGCGCCGGGGCTACGCCGACATCGGTCAGGCACGGCGCATCCGCGCCGGAGGCGGAAGTGGCCGCGTTGAGATAACGCCGACCGGCACGAAATTCAGCACTATTCGCCGCACCGTCATCGAGACAGACCCAAACGCCGAGAGCGGTTTCTACATGCGGATGAACGGCCCCGAGAACGCATACGAATTCGTTGCCGGACTCACTGGTCTCATCTACGCGGCTCTTCGCGGGACAGGCATCCCTGAGTCGGACGTCGGAGGGGCCGAACTCACCACCGACTCCGGCGAGAGCGAAGTAAAGCTGCAAATTCAAGCAACCCCTTCAGGCACGGTCGTCGCCCTTTCTAACGGGGACGAGACACTTCGCGTCGGCATCGCGTGGAACGGCGTCAACGGACATTACGCCTTCGCCGAAGGCCTTCCCACGAGCGCTTCCGGCCTTCCCTCCGGCGCCATCTACAACGACGGCGGCACCCTGAAAATAGTGACTTAGGTGCTATAATTTTCTCACGATATGCCCCCTTCAAGAAGCTACATCAGCAATCTCATTCAGAAACCTCCCGGCGCCGGCGTCGTCTCCTCTGCCGTAAGCGGCACGCCAAAGAAACCGTCCATCGCCGGCCTCAACATCCAGCCCGGTCCGATGAATTCAATTAACGACAAAGCGTCTTCATCCGCTGGAAATTCCGCGCCCGCCGTAGCCCCGACACTGACACCGACGCCACCTCCTCCGCCTTCGCCAACTGCGCCAGTGACCCCCGGTCAAACTGCGCCCACTCCGAGCGTGGACCCTAAATTGTTCGCCACAAGCGCCAACCAAGAAGCGTTCTCGCTCTACGAGCAAACGAAGGGTAGTGACATAGACCTTCGCAAGTCCTCCAGAATCATCAACGACCTAGCCGTCAGTCTTGCGGGTAGCGCCGGCAACGCGCCGAAGCCGCCTTCTCTCATGGAAATGTTCACGCAGCAGCGCCAGCAGCTCGGCTTAGAGCCGCTCGAAAGCGAGCTAGCCAACCTCGACAGCGAGATTGAACGGGTCCAAGTCGGCGCGCTTGTCGACAGCGACCGCGCGGGAGACCGTCCCGTCAGTCAGCGAAGCATTGACCGGCGGCGTGGAAGCATCACCCGCGAAGGCGAGCGCGACCTTGCCTTCCTCAACGTTGAGCGCTCCGCCGTCGCGCGGCAGGTGGGTAATAAGCTCGCCACCTTGCAGATGGTCATGGACTTCACGCAGCAGGACTTCACCAACGCCTCGCAGGCCTATGCCGACGCGTTCAATCGCAACTCTCAAATGCTCAACCTTTTCATGGCCGTGGAAGACCGCGAGCTCACCGCACAAGACAAACTCAAGCAAAACGCGACCGCAAACCTTCAAACCATTTGGAACGCCACGAAGGACAGCGGGAAATCAGTCGCCGAGCTTCCTGAGCACCAGCGCAACGCCATTTACGGCATGGAACTGCAAGCTGGCCTCCCCATGGGCTTTTTTGAAAGCTTGCCCCTCATTGCTCCTGACATGAACGTACTGAGCACCACGACGCGCGAAAGCGGCGGCGTGAAGTTCGCCGACATCATCATGCGCGATCCGACAACTGGCGCGATTTCTTCCCAATCCGTCCGCCTGGGCGGCGTAGGCGAGGGTGGTCCGTCAGGAGCTGCTGCCGTCACCGAATACGGTAGCGTTATCTCCGGCGCATCCAATCTCTTACCCTCGGAGCGTGCTAAGACAGCGCGCCAAGGCATGACCAGCGCCATCGCGAGCGGAGACTACGTCGCCGCCTTCGCGCAAGTAGCGAACGCGGTCGAAGACTCTCTCACCGAAGCCGTAAAGACGAAATTCGCCAACGCGCGCACCGACTACGCTATCCTCACCAACTTGCAAACGGCCGTTCAAGAATTTGCTGATGCCGGAGGGGATACCGGCTTCCTAAAAGGGACCGCAGACCAGATCGCCCGCCGCTTCGGACAGCTCAAAACCGATCCGAAGTTCGCCGCGCTTGCCGTCCAGCTGGAGCGTGAATTTCAGTCCTACCGGCAAAACATGACCGGCGCCGCGTTCTCACCGGCTGAATCCCGCGAGTACGCCGCCGTCAACCCACGCACGAGCGCCTCCATCGACCTCAACCTCGCAACTATCACCGGCGCTCTTAACCAGCTCGAAAATCGCGTCCTCTCAACGATTGAGACCCGCGTGCCCGGCGCATCCGACCTCTACGGCGCAGCCACCGGAGCTGCGGACAATTTGAGCGACGATGAAGCGTATGAGGCGTACTTACAGGCATTAAACCAATAATATGGCGCTCACCCGAGAACAATTTCAAAAGCTCCGCGACAAGGGCCTGACTGTTGAGCAAATTCTCGAATTCGAATCCGGCCAGTCGCCGGAGGTAAAACGGCAAACCGCCGGCAACCAATTCGCGGCTCAACCAAGCGGTTTATTGAACAAAGCCCTAAACTTCGCAACCAGCATCATCGGTGGCGGCAAACTTGCCGAAGGCCTTGGCATGGGGATGGCCGCGCCGGAAGTGCAGCGTCGGCTCACCGAAGCCGAGCAGTTTCAATCAGACACCGAGCTCGCGGCCGTGAAGCGCATTAACGAGAAAAAGGCGCGGGGTGAAGACACCAGCAAACTCGAAGCCGCGCTCCGTCAACTTCGCGGCGACAAAAAAGTATCGCGCGACGCGCAAACGGATTTCACCGAGGCGCTACCGACCGACAAAGAAGTCATCGGCTCTGCCGTACGCCTGGGCGCTACGGCTGCCGCGCCGATCCTTACCAGGACCATCGCCAAGCGCCTCGCGCTCGGCAAACCGGCTACGGCCGGCTCGGGCGCGCTTCGCGGCGCCGGCGCCGGCGCCGCCATCGGCGTTACAGAAGGTGCTCTACACGGCGCAGGCGTGGGACTTGAGCAGAACCTCGACGCAGGCGGCGTCGCGCTCTCAGCCGCAGGTGGAGCCGCGTTAGGCGGTCTAGGAGGCGCGGTACTAGGCGGAGCAGGTGGAGCGATCGGCGGCGCTATCAACCGCGTAAAGGATCCGAACAAGGCGCTTGAGCTTATCACACCGAGCCCTACCGACTTCACACCGACCCAGTATCGAAAATTGGTCACGCAGGGCCGCATCATACCAAAGACCAGCAACTCCCCCGCTCACTATGTGCTTTCCGAAGCCGAGCGCACGGCCGCCACGAAGTACCCGGATGTAATTGCGAAAGACCCGGTGCAGACGACCCTCAACATAAACGACAAGATCGGGACTATCGACGACGATGTCGGCGCATTCCTACGTCAGAACAACGGCATCTTCAGCAAGGGCGAGCTCCGCAACGCCATCAATGCGCAGCTCGGCGACCTCACCGACGTAACTATCGACGAAGCGCGGATCGACAAGCTCAAGTCCACCCTCGTCGATAATTTTGTAAAGAAACTCGAAACGAACGACATGGAAACCTTGTGGGTCGCCCGCAAAGACTTCGACCAAGCTATAGACAACGCGTTCAAAGGATCGCCAACCCTACAAAAAGAAGTAAAGGTCGCGTTTCGAAACGCGGTCCAGGACTTCATTGCCGACCGAACGCCGAACGGCCAGTACCGAGCATTCATGAAAGACATGACCCACCTTTTCCGCTTGCGCGATCTTGTCAGCTTGAAAGCAGCGAAAGAGCGCCAATTCACATCCATCGGCAAGTGGCTGAAGGACCACCCCAAGACAGCGAAAGCAGTAGGATGGGGTTCGCTCATCGGCACCGGCGCTCTTGGAGCTCAATTTCTAAATCCATTCGGCGGTGGCTCCGGGGGCAATTCAAGCGGCGGCTAATTTATCTGCGCTATAATTTCAACTATATGTCCGACATTCCATATTCCAATCGCGAGCTCGATGGGAAATTCAAAACACTTGAGGACAAACTCGACCTTATTCTGGAACAAGCTATCTTCACCAATGGGAAGGTTCGCAAGATAATCCTCGCGCTCTCCATCATCGGCGGCGTGCTCGCCGGACTCATGGGCAAGGAAGTAGTCATCCCCTTGCTTATGTCCTTCGTATGAATCTCGAACTCTACTATCCGCTCCCCCACCGCTGGGCCACGCAGAAATTCGGCCAATGCATGCCGGCCGTGTGCGATTTCTATCGCGAAAAACTCGGATTGCTCGGCCACAACGGCATCGACTTCATGGCGAGTCACGGCGAAGCGGTGCGCGCCGCGCACGACGGCGTCGTGACGTTCGCCGGAGAAGACGGCTCGGCCGGATACGGCGTCGTCATCCGCACCACCGACAAATTCAAGCACGGCCAGGGACACGCGTACTACAAGACCATCTACTGGCACTTGTGCATGGCGATCTGTCACGCCGGCACGCACGCCATTCCCGTCAAGCCCGGCCAGCTCGTCAAGGCCGGCGACATCATCGGTTATGCCGACAACACCGGCGCTTCCACGGGCGACCACCTGCATTTCGGCATCAAGCCGGTCTACAAGGGAGAAAAGGATTGGGAGTGGTGGAACGCCGAACAAGAGAATGGCTTCAAGGGCGCGATAGACCCCGACCCGTTCTTCAACGGCAAATTCGCGAAGGACGTCGCCGTTATCCCCAAGGCGAGCATCCAGGTGGAACGCTTCGCCGCCGAGCTGAAAAGCAAGGGAAACACCGTTGCGTCAGCGCAGATGTACGCGCTCGCCGTTTTCCTGCGCGCCTTCGGCCAGTAACACCGGGGTATAATTGAGGCGTCGCTTACCCGTAACTTTTTCATCTATGGAAGAAATCCTCGCCCTGGGTCTCGTCGCCATTATCACCAACGCCGCCATGTTCGGCGTGAAACTCATCTCCGGCCTTCGCATGACCGCGAACGACCCGGACAAGAAGAAACAGCTTCAGTGGATACTCGCTCTCTTCGCCGTCGTCGGCGCGGTCTTCCACTCCGGTCTCACCGGTGAGCCGCTCAATCCCGACAGCATCAGCGCGCTCGCGACCGAAGTGGGAACCGCCGTCGTGCTCTTCATAACCTCACACGGCACCTATAACTGGGTATTCCGCAAGTAGTGGATATCTCCGCCGGTTCGCATGCGTGCGCATGATAGAATTGTGCGCATGAAGAAGAAGACCAGCGTCTATTCGCAGAACGGCAAGCGCTCCGCCGAAGTCCGGTGCGAACGAGCCGGGGGCCCCGAAAAATTCAGCCAGGTAATGCGAGAACTCGCTTCGAAGCGGGTCTACTCCAAGACAAAGCGAAAGGCGGCCTAGAGCCGCCTTTTCGCTATCCACACCTCGGGGCTATGCGAACTGTTCGCATGGTACACTAGAGCCTAGAGGTCGATAGGAAGGTGCGTTGAGAGGGGGAGCGTGGCAGCAGGAAAGCCCGCAGAGTGAAGCCCACCTTTTAGGTGAAGTACCCAGAGTAGCTCTGTCTCCCTCTCAACGCATCTACCTCACATTGTTATCAAGATAGCCGCGGCTCCCCCGAACACATAGCGAGGAGCCGCACCAAATGTGAAAACCTACGAATTACTCGAAACGAAGCACCCGGACCTTTTCCGCCTCGTGGATAGAGAGGGCAACTGGGAACATTACTTCCACGAGCCAACGAAGGCCTACCTTCGCGGCGTCACCACCATCCTCAACAAGGGATACGCCCGCGGCGAAGGACTACTGAAGTTCCTCGCCCAGCACACCGAGCGCGAGCGCGACGAGATACTCCGCGCGGCCGGCGAGCGCGGCGACATGGTCCATCGCGCCATAGACCTGTTGCTCACGACCGACGCCAAGCTCGCAAAGATTAACCGCACCGACGCCATCTACAGCCGCGACCGGAAGGATGAGCGCCCGCTCGATAACGATGAGTGGGACTGCCTGCTTTCCTTCGCCCGCTTCTGGAACGACCACAAGCCCGTCGTTATCCGCTCCGAAGCTCCGATATTCGACCTTGAGCTCGGCTACGCCGGAACCGCCGACGCCCTGCTTAAAACGACGCAGGAGTGCGGCAATCCGAAGTGCGCCTGCAAGGGCCTCGCCGGCGCCGTCGGCCTCTTCGACTGGAAAACGAGCGGCGCGATTTATGATTCCTACTGGGCGCAAACCGCGAGCTACGTCCACGCGGGCAACATCCGTGAATACCTGCCCAAAGGTCAATCCATCCAGTACACCGCCATCCTGCGCCTCGGCACGGCCCACAAGAACGGCGGCTATGAGCTGAAGGTCCACGCGACCGAGAGTGTCAAGAAGGACATGGACGCCTTCCTAGCCGCTCGCATGATCGCGGCCGTCGGATACAAGCTCTTCGACCCCGAGACCGACATCCAAGAGATTCCGGACAGCATCGAAATCACGCTCGCTCCGGCCGTCGAACCGGAGAAAACCGCCAAGCAGCCGAAAGAGAAGAAGCCGCGCAAAGTAAAAGCTAAGAGCAAGAAATAGCGTATGGAAGTCGTCAAGAAAATCGCAGCGCATCTCAAAGTGTTTCCGAAGCTACGCCTCGGCGAAAAACTCCCGGGCGGCGGCGTCAAGCCAACCGGCCCGCACACGGTCAAGTTTCTCGAAGAGCCCACCACCGTCCTTGTCGTAAAGGAAGGCAAGACCATTAAGCACCTTAAATTCATCGTGGAGGAGAAAGGCGCGAAGTATCGTTGGCTCGTTCCTATCTTCGACAAGGAAGACCAGCCGCACTACCTCATCGAGCGGCTCACCGACATAGAGGTCGGCGATGAGCGTGTGCTCGAAATGAAGAAGCGCGGCGCGCGCAACTACATCGAAGTGTTGAAGCCCGGTGCCCCGGTCGAAGAGGAGCCGGAAGAAGAAGAGGTAGAAGTCGAACAATAACCCCATGACCACCTACTTCTACGACCCGCGGGCGCGCATCATGCTCGCCCGCGACGAAGCCACCGGGGAAATCTATCAGCTCGAAAATGTTGCGGGGGGGGTCCGTCTATAGGCCGCCCGGAAGACCAGACACCATCGTCAGGACCTAAACGACGAACGCGACTCGGTTCTCCCAAACAAGCCGCGAAGTCCATGAAGCTCACCGAGGAAGTTCGCTCACACTACAAAGGCAGAGGTATAGGCCCGGAAAAGACCGCGCAAATCGAAGCCGCGCTCATCGAAAACATTTCCGTCGCCACCATCTGCGAGACCGTCGGCGTGTCGAACCCGACCGTGTACGTTATCAAGGAACGTCTAAGAAAAGAGGGGAAACTCCCCACCTAAAAATATGTTCATCAACAAAGCATTCCTCTACGGCAACCTAACCCGCGACCCCGAGCTCCGCGCCCTACCGTCCGGCGGGCAGGTCGCATCATTCGGCATCGCCACCAACCGCATCTTCAAGAAGACCGATGGTCAACGCGCCGAACAAACCGAGTTCCACAACGTCGTCGTGTTCGGCCGGCAAGCCGAAAGCGTCGCCCAGTATCTGAAAAAGGGAAATACGGCCTACATCGAAGGCCGCATCCAAACCCGCTCCTGGGACTCGCCGGATAGAGGCAAGCAGTACCGGACCGAGATAATCGCGGAGCGCGTTCAATTCGGCCCACGGTCGCCCAGGAAGGACGTTGCCGGGGAAACCGATGAAGACCAGCGCCCACCCTCCGAACGCTCGTCTAATGCGAAAGGAGAGGCGAAGGACGAGTCCTCCGGCATCGAATACCCAGACGAGGACATCAATCCGGACGAAATTCCGTTTTAGCGATGAGATACCGCATCGTAAAACCATACCCTGGGCTCGACCCGCGCAAACTGCGCTTCGATGACCGCTTGAAACTCCCGCGCATTTACTCGACCAAGCTCGGCCTCGTCTGTTCCATTCTTCCGCACGAAGCACGCGTGCTCACGAGGGAGGGATATATCAAACCAATATAAGCGTCAGTCACTACCCCCATATCCCCAAAGATATCCCCACCTACACGAATTGTGCCGCCATCCTCATGGTACTCTTATGAGTGAAATGGCGATGACAGCGGCACAATTCGTGTCAGCGTGCGAGTGCCCGACTTCGGTCGGACCTTCTCACGCCGTTGTCGGCGATCATTTCCGATTACGAGCCGTACCCAGGTAAAGCTGGGGCGGCTCTAAATCGTTCATGCGCGGGCGTGCTCCGCGCGATACAAGTGATGCACGCCGCCCGGATACCTCACGAACACCAGGGAATGAGCGTCGCAAACTTTTCGAAAGCGCGCGCCGCTTAAAAAGAACCCCGGCTCCTTCAGAGCCCCAGGGCCTCCCCGGACATCGGAACCCCTCCATTCTTTGGGAGGAGAAGGAAACGGAGCGGGATTGGGCTTCAGGGCTTTGAGTTAAAAGCGCGAAGCGCTTTATAGAGCGCGCGGCTTTTCGCATTGGAGCGCATAAAGATTCGACTCTCCCCACGAATCGAGTCAGGACTCGCCTCAGCAACCTAGAGGCGAAGCATGCCGGAAGACGACCAGATTGAGCGGCTGGAGAAGCTCGCCTGCCACCCGTCGCGCGTCGAGCCGGCTCATTTCAACCCGAAAGCCCAAATTCCCTTTGGCTTGACCGTCAGTCATATCGAATCGGCGATGAACGATTTCGTCGACTTCATTGGATTCATCGACCAACAACTCGCCACGAAGCGTATCGAACGCCTCGAAACGATGCTCATGCCGGCCAACTTCTCCAGCATGGTCGGCGAATTCATGACTTCCGCCATTCCGAAATACTGCAAAACGCTCGTCAAGAATGCCTACCACAACGGCCACCCCGACCTTATTCCCGCCGGCAAATATCCTGACAACAAACTTCAACACGGCTCGGAAGGAATCGAAGTAAAGGGCTCCCGTTATCTGAAGGGCTGGCAAGGCCACAACGCCGAAGACACTTGGCTGATGGTCTTCTGCTTCTCCAGCGGTCGTCCGACCGACGCCGTCAAAGGCGTCCTGCCGGCTCCGTTCAAGTTTGTTCTCGTCGCGGGCGCGGAGTTGACCAAAGACGATTGGAATTTTGCGGGCCGTTCCGAAACAAGTCGTCGGACCATCACCGCGTCCGTCACCCGGACCGGCTATGATAAGATGCTGGGAAATTGGATATATAAAGAGCCGGATCTGTTGAGCGAACTGGAGTCAGAGTAGGGCAATCTGCTCCGCATAGACCGTTCGGTAGCCATTCGCGCTCGCACCTATCACTGACAACTGTGGGACTGCCTTTTTCGCAAGCGAATAATAATCCGCGTACCGCTCCACCCCCACGCACGCGTATCCCACCGCTTCGGCTGCCGCCACCGTCGAGCCAGACCCCATGAACGGGTCAATCACCACGCCGCAACCTAGCGGAAGCACCGCTCGCACCAACTGTCTCAACAGGGACTGCGGTTTCAAACTCGGATGCCCTGCAATCGCCCGCTCTCTCTTCGGCGTGCGCTCGCTCACAATAACGTCGCCAAACGGGTTTCCGTCCGCCCGCCGGCGAAGTCCTCCAGTTCCGTATATCTTCAAACACTCCCGCACCGTCATTTTTGCAGGCAATGGTTTCCGGAACACTCCCCACGGCTCGTACCCGCCGCGCGGCAAACTGCACACATCGGGGAATTCTTTCTCGCCAAGTTTCGGCCGGTCGCCGCCGCGCAGTGTCTGCACCAGACGGATAACTTCTGTCCGAAACTCCAGCCCGCCCTCGACCATCGCACCGAACACCAACTGGGACAGGAACGCGTTGGACGCCATGAAGATATGAGCACCGGGTTTCAGGGCCGGTAGTGCCGCCACAGCCAGGTCTCGGAAGAAACGCCGGGCCCGTTGACGCTCTTCTTCGTCGAGTGCCGTGAAGCGAGGAAGCGGAGCGCGGGTCGATCCGTCAAAACTTGGCGGGATACGCCAGATACCCGTTCCCCCGCTCAACATTCGTTCTATTTCTTCGAGTTCGTACTCCTTTACGCCGTAAGGAGGGTCGAAGACCATACCGTCTACACTCTCCGAGGGCAGTCGCGACAACCATTCAAACGCGTCCGCGTGCACCAAAAGAGAAGAGCCGATACGCTCCGTCTTGTAGTCGAACTTGAAACGCTCAACCGCTTCCGCACCAGCTAACTTCTTTTCTTTCGTGCGCGGCGTAGCCATCGAGTCGTCCCCAGGTGAGCGTTCCAACCTACTTACTGAAACAGAATCCGCCATCGCTCCGACTGCGCTTTGCACAGCCAGCTTCACGCGTTACAAAAAGTTCGTAGTTTGTTCTTTCTATGCCCGGCGAGAATCTAGGGCAAGCATATTCTTTCAGTTCGCGGCTCGCCGCCCGCTGACGACTATCCCCACCGTCACCGCTCACCGTTCCCTTTGGGCCGTACAATTTACCGCAGACCGTTCGAGGGACCGTAGCCACCGCTACCGTCGCTCACCGTTCCCACGTCGGAGGGGCCGGGGACCTTCCGCCCGGTCCGCCGCCTCGGGGCGCCCTCTCGGAGAACGAGGGGGCGCTTTCTTGTCGGGGTATAATGAGTGGATATCAGCTAGTGCGTTCGAGTGTGCGCCTTCGTCACTAGCGGGGCGCACGTTCGAGCGAAAGTTTAATGAGGAAAAAGTATGATCCTCTGAAGAGCAACCGCCTCACCAATCGGGAGTATCTGACCGCCTATAAGACCGGGAAACCGTGCGTCGATTGCGGCAAGAAGTTTCCGTCCTATTGCATGGACTTCGACCACCGAAATCCGAAGGGTAAGCTCACGAAGATGTCCCGGTTGGTGTGGTACACCCGGAAGCGGATGCTCGCCGAACTAAAGAAGTGCGATCTCGTTTGCGCGGTCTGTCACCGTATCCGGACCTTCACTCGCAAACTTCACCTGGGCGCGCATCTTCGCGTACCAGTGGCTCACCCGAAGAAGGTGAGCAAAATGTGAGCAAAAAACTTTCGCTCGTGCTAAAAAGGCCCGATGCGGGCGTAGTTCAATGGTAGAACGGCAGCTTCCCAAGCTGTATGTCGCGGGTTCGATTCCCGCCGCCCGCTCCACTCTTCGGTGAAGAGCATCAAGAACGGCGCGCGGCTTCGTGACTTGCACCCCGCGCATTGCGGGCCTACCTATCGACCATGAGCATCCTGACCGCAGAACCCGGAACACGCACCAAGCGCCGCATTGCGCTGCTTGCGGGGGCAATTGTATTTGTCATGCTTGCGGGCGCGATCATGCTGTGGGCGCATCTTGGGACCGCTGTTTTCCTTGAAGCGATCCGCGCCGGCATTGCCTACTGTTTCTGATCGAACGGAAATGTTTCAGTCATGAGTAACCGCGCCCGTTTTGCCGCCGCGATCTCCGCCTTCGTGGCGAGTGCTGCGCTGCTCGTTGCAGCGGTGATCTATGTATTGCCGCAACGCAATCTGACGGCGACGCAGCCTTCCTCGGTCGGCGGCGCTTTTCAACTCACCGACCAGAACGGCCGCGCGGTCACCGAGGCGGATTTCAGGGGAAAGCCGCATCTCGTTTTTTTCGGCTTTACCCATTGCCCCGATATCTGCCCGACGGCGCTGTTTGAGATTTCCGAAGTGCTACGCCGGCTCGGGCCTGATGCGGAAAAGACCGGTGCTATTTTTGTCAGTGTCGACCCCGAGCGCGACCGGCCGGAAAAACTGAAGGAGTATCTTTCCAGCTTTCATCCGCGCATCAGCGCGCTTACGGGAACGCCGGAGCAGGTGGGGGCAATGACGCGCGCCTATCGCGTCTATGCGAAAAAGGTCCCGCTCGACGGTGGCGGCTACACGATGGATCACTCCGCCATCGTTTACCTGATGGACAAGAACGGCCAGTTCGTCGCGCCGTTCAATCTCAAGCGCACCACCGATGCGGCTGCGGCCGACCTAAAGCGCTATCTGTAAGACGCCAATGGAACTCCAGACCGCCGAGGCCGTTATAGGGCCGTACAATCTCTGGAGGCTCAAATGGGACGCGGTCTTTTGCTCTGGCTTGTCGGCCTTCCGCTGCCGATCATTCTTCTGATCTGGCTGTTTGGCGGACTTAGCTAAGCAACTATCTTCCATCATTTCATTCGCGCGTTCGCATGCTTTCTTCAGGCATCGGCGCGCGAATTTCATTTTATGGGAATGGAACAGGAACAAGGCTCCAGGCAGCGGATTGTCCTTTCACCGAGCAATTTACACCACTGGAGAATATCAATGAGCTTGGTCCCCGCCCGCTCCATCGCAATCGCCACCACTGCAACGGGGTTTGCGTTTCCAGCTCTGGCGCAAACGTTCTCCGCAAAGGACGCCGTGGTCGCCAAGGCGAAAAAAGAGCAGGATTTCGCGGTGCCCAGTTGAAGAAGAGTTTCTCCGGCGCGAAGAGCACGAACTAGCGGCGGAATCCTGCAACCCCATGTTCCGTTTTCTCCCAGTAATATGGCGCAACGATCAACTGATAAACCGCCCGCCAGGCGGCAAGCGAAAGCAGCATCCAGTAAACGGGGATCGTCAAAAGCACCCACGCGCCGCCTTTCATGCCGCGCCGCCAAAGTCCAGCAAAGGCGAGCGCCCCGGATCCAAGATAACCGCTGACGAGAATGGCGAGGGAAAAATACTTCCTAAAAGATGCGTCAAAGGATTCACTTTCAACAAAAAATCCCCCGAGCACAAAGTCGTTGACGACAAAGAGCATAAAGAGCGGATGCACAAGCGCCGCCAGCACAGTCCCGCCCACGAACAGTTGCAGCGATAAAAATCCGCGCAATCCCATTTCTTTTTTCAAGAGAAAAGGCGAGCGCATATGCACGATCCAGGTTTGCATCCAGCCCTTGAACCAGCGCGTGCGCTGGCGAAGCCACTGACCAAAGCGAACCGGCGCTTCCTCCCACGTCGTGGAAGAAATCACGCCCGTATGAAATCCGAAGCGGGCGAGCCGCATGCCGAGATCGGCGTCTTCGGTGACATTGAAGGGGTCCCACCCGCCAACTTCCTTGAGCGCCGAGATGCGGAAATGATTGGATGTGCCGCCAAGCGGCAATGGCAGATGAAGATAGGCGAGGGCGGGCAAGAAAACATCGAACAGCCCCGCATACTCGGCTGCGAAATGGCGCGCGAGCCAGCCATCCTTGCTGTTGTTCACCGCAAGCATTGCCTGCACGCAGGCGAGCGAGCGCGGCCCGCGAAAGAAGGCTGAAAGCGCCACGCGCAGCTGATCCGGATCCGGCACGTCTTCCGCGTCATAAACGACGACGAATTCCCCGCGTGCGAAATGCAATGCGGCGGCCAGCGCCTTCGGTTTTGTGCGTGGACCCGCCGCGGGAGAAAGGATGACCTCGAACGGCGCAGTCAGTTTCTGGGCGGCCACCGCGAGGCGTGTGTCGGTGTCGTCGGACTCCAGGACGAGCTTGATGTCGAGTTTTTCCGGAGGATAGCGCAGCCGTTTCAGCGCGCCCACGAGTTGCGGGACCATATTCGCCTCGCGGTAGAGCGGCACGATCACCGTATAGACCGGAAGCTCGCGGGCGGGCAGATCGTGAGAGGCGCGCGGGAGGGGCTTCACCCAGCATGCAAAGAGCCGCAATCCAATCCAGGCCAGAAACGAAATGCCAAGAAAATATTCAACGACCAGCAAAAGTTCTGCCGGCATCAGCACGCCGCCCACGATCAGTAGCAAAAGCACGCAAGCAGAAAACCAGCGCAACGGATGTGCTGTCCGGTTTGCCGCGGAAAGGTCCGGCTCACGCCCGTAAAGCCCAAACACGGCTTCGTGCGCTAGTTCACGGGTACCGATTTTTCGCACATGGTTGGAAAGCCGCTCGGGAGAGGCCATGCGGACATGGCGTTTCAACTCACGGTCGCCCGCTAGCGCTTTTGCGAGCCTCCTGATGCCCAGGCCTCGAGGCGCCACGGTGATGAGTGTTTCTCCGCCCGGCATTCGCCTCATCAGGACGCCGTTAGCGGCCACCTCAAGCAGTCTTTCCGGCGGCAATGCCGCATGGTCTGTAAGCGGATCGACTGCAAGACCGAGCTTGCGCGCGACCGCCTCCGTAAGCTGGTCGGCTGAAACGATGCCGTGATTGCGCAGAACCTCGTCGCCTCCGACGCCAAGGGCTTCGGCGCGGCGGGCGGCGGTTTCCAGGAGCGTACGGTCGAGGATGCCCTCGAAGGCTGCGAGTTCGACGGGTAAAGGCGGAAGAGTGCCCTTACGCCGGTCACCAGCGCGCGCACGTTCCGGTGCGTATTGCCGGCGCAGCTGACGAGAGGAAATACCAGCCAATCCGGCGCCAGGCTCGGCGCGAAACTCGCTCATTACCCAACCCCAACACAAACAATCAGTTTTAGAGTATCATTTACAAATTCGTCCAGTGCGGCGAAATTCGTACTTTCCGCCAAGGTGAGCGAATGTCCGGGCTCTGGAATCGTAGAATGCAGCGCCTGCTGACCCTCTCCCTGTTCACATTTGTGTTTTTTACCTTGGCCGGGATGCCCGGTGCGCAGACCTTTCTGTCAAGCGCCGCCGCGCAGCAAAGCTTTGGCGGCGTGAGTGTCCCAAGCTTCTGGGACCCGAAGCGCCGGCCGGATCGCGTCGATCTTCCGCGCACCAGCACCATCCGTTTCGTCACAGAGGAGGATTATCCGCCGTTCAATTTCAAGGGACCGGATGGACAGCCAATCGGTTTCAACATCGATCTGGCCCGCTCGCTCTGCAATGAGCTTGGCGTGAATTGCACGATCCAGGTGCGCCGCTTCGACACGATTATTCGCGCGCTTGAGGAAAATTCCGCAGACGCAGCGGCGGCCTCACTTGCGATAACGCCCGAGACGCGGAAGCGGGTGCAGTTCACAGACCGCTACTATCGCACGCCCGCGCGCTTCGCGGCGCGGCTGGATTTTCCGGATGACGATGTGATGCCGGAGGGAATTATCGGCAGGCGCGTGGCGGTAGTCGCCGGCAGCGCCCATGAAACATATCTGCGCGATTTCTTCGCCGAGACCGCGATCGTCAGCCTGCCAAACCTGGAAGAAGCGGTGACGGTGCTGAAGCGCGGCGATGCGGATCTCGTGTTTGCCGACGGCATTGCGCTCTCGTTCTGGCTGAACGGGGCGGGCTCCGAAAACTGTTGTGCTTTCCGCGGCGGCCCCTTCAGCGAAAGCCGTTATTTCGGCGAGGGGATCGGCATTGCCGTCCGCCGCGAAAATGAGACGCTGCGGCAGGCGCTCAATTACGCGCTGTTCCGGCTATGGGAAAAAGGAATCTTCGCCGACCTTTATCTGCGCTACTTCCCGATCGGCTTTTACTGAGGTTCCGTTGCATTTGCCGCAGGACATCCGGCGCGACGAGAAAAAGGCGCTCGGCGTGGCGTCGGGCGCGCATGCGCTGCACGATGGCTATACCGATCTCATCTATGTGCTGCTCCCGGTCTGGCAGGCGGAATTCGGCCTCGGTTATGCGGAAATCGGCATGCTCCGTGGGGTGTTCGCAGGCATAGCGGCCGCATTTCAGATTCCGGCGGGCATACTCGCTGAAAAAATCGGTGCGCCGCTGGTGCTTGCGGGCGGGACCGCGCTCGCGGCCATCGGCTTCCTGCTTGCGGGCTTTGTGACCACCGGTTTCATTTCGCTGATCGCTGCCCTTGCCATCGGCGGACTCGGATCGAGCGTCCAGCATCCGATTGCCTCGTCCATCGTCGCCAAAGCCTATCAGGGTGCTCGTTCGCGTATCGCGCTGGGCAACTATAATTTTGCAGGCGACATCGGAAAGATGGCACTGCCCGCCGCCACGGCGTTGCTGCTGACGTTCATGCCATGGCGTCCGGCGCTCGCGCTGATCGCCGTACTTGGCCTGCTTGTCGCGGGGGCGATCTATTTCTTCACGCCGCGCGCGTCTGCCGCGAAAATCGCGGACCTGGAAGCGGAGCAAAATACCGCCACGCAAGTTCCAGTCTCAGCCGGTCGCGGAGGGTTTCCCATCCTGCTTTCCATCGGCGCGATCGACAGCGCCACCCGCATGGCATTCCTGACGCTGCTGCCCTTCCTGCTGATCGCGAAGGGCGCCTCGCTGCCGGCGGTCGGGATCGCATTGACCTTGGTGTTCGCGGGCGGTGCCGCCGGCAAGCTCGTCTGCGCGCATCTCGGCGCGCGCTTCGGCATGTTGGCGACGGTGATCTTCACCGAAGTGCTGACCGCCATCGCCATCGTGGCGCTGCTGCCGCTGCCGCTCTGGGCGGCGTTCGTGCTGCTGCCGCTGATCGGTATCGCGCTGAACGGCACGTCCTCGGTACTCTATGGCACCGTGCCGGAGCTGGTGGCCCCTGAAAAACACGCCCGCGCCTTCGGCGTCTTCTATACCGGCACGATCGGCTCCGGCGCCGTGGCGCCGGCGCTCTATGGCTTCTTCACGGACGCCTACGGCGTGACCGCGACGCTTTGGCTCATCGCGGGTGTGGTCCTGCTGACGGTCCCGCTCGTGATCGCGTTGAAGCCGTCGCTGCCCGCCAAAGCCTAGTTTCCGGCGGAGAACTGCGCTACTCGTTCGGCCCGGAGATCTGACCCCTTGAATACCGCCGAACTCGCAGAAGATTTGCGCGCCGTCGCCGAAACCTCCAACGCCTGGCCGTTCGAGGAAGCGAAGAAAATTGTCGCGCGCCTGAAGAAGAAGCCGAAGGACGAAGTGATCTTCGAGACGGGCTATGGCCCGTCCGGGCTGCCGCATATCGGCACGTTCGGCGAAGTCGCGCGCACGACGATGGTGCGGCACGCGTTCCGCATATTGACCGATGACAAGATCAAAACCCGCCTGATCGCTTTTTCCGACGACATGGACGGCTTCCGCAAGGTGCCGGACAACGTGCCGAACAGGGACATGCTGGCGCAGCATTTGAACAAGCCGCTGACGCAGGTGCCGGATCCGTTCGGCACGCATCCGAGTTTCGGCGAGCACAATAATGCGCGGCTGCGCGCGTTCCTCGATCAATTTGGTTTTGAGTATGAATTCTTGTCCTCCACCGCTTGCTACAAGGCGGGGCGTTTCGATGAAACGCTGCTCCTGATGCTCTCGCGTTTCGACAAGGTGATGGACATCATGCTGCCGTCGCTGCGCGAGGAGCGCGCGCAGACCTATTCGCCGTTCCTGCCGCTCAGCCCGCGCACGGGGCATGTGTTGCAGGTACCGGTGCTGGAGCATGATCCGAAGGCCGGCACGATCACCTACGAAGACCCGGACACGAAAGAAAAAGTGACGACGCCGGTCACCGGCGGCGCCTGTAAATTACAATGGAAGCCCGACTGGGCGATGCGCTGGGTGGCGCTCGGCATCGACTACGAAATGGCGGGCAAGGATCTGATCGACTCCGTAAAGCTCTCCGGCGAGATTGCCAAGGCGCTGGGCGCTGCGCCGCCGGAAGGATTCAATTACGAACTGTTCCTGGATGAAAAAGGTCAGAAGATTTCGAAGTCGAGGGGCAACGGGCTCACGATCGAAGAGTGGCTGCGCTATGCCAGCCCGGAATCGCTCTCGCTCTTTATGTATCGCGAGCCGAAGGCGGCGAAGCGGCTCTTTTTCGATGTGATCCCGCGTAACGTGGATGAATATCAGCAATTCCTCGACGGCTACCAGAAGCAGGATACGAAGCAGCGGCTGTCCAATCCGGTTTGGCACATCCATTCCGGTAATCCCCCGCGCGTGGAAATGCCGGTGTCGTTCCAGTTGCTGCTGACGCTGGTGTCCTCGTCGAACGCGGAAAACGCCGAGACGCTCTGGGGCTTCATCGGCCGCTATCGCCCCGGCGTCACGTCAAAGACGCATCCGAAGCTCGATCAGCTTGTAAAATACGCGATCCAGTATTTCCGCGACTTCGTGCTGCCGGAAAAGAAATTCCGCGATCCCGACGCAGTCGAGCGCAAGGCACTGACGGATTTGCGCGATGCGCTCTCGCAATTGAAGCCGGGATCGACCGCCGAGGAAATTCAGAACGTCGTTTATGAAATCGGCCGGCGTCCGCCGTTTCTCGACGAGACGAAGAAAGCGAAGGACGGCCGCCCCGGCGTCTCGCTCGACTGGTTCAACATGCTCTATCAGGTGCTGCTCGGGCAGGAGAAAGGACCCCGCTTCGGCTCGTTCGCCGCCGTCTATGGCATCGACAACACGGTGGCGATGATCGACGGCGCGCTGGCGCGGAGTGCGTGATTACTGGCTGGCCCACACGATCCGTGCGATCCAGAGCACGTCGGATGCGTTCAGCACGCGGTCCTTGTGCGCGGGATTGAGCGAACTCAACTCGACGATTTTCGAGTTGCGGCGTTTCAATTCCTTAGCGAGCACTTCGCCGGATTTCGTCTTCACCACGACGCGGTCGCCCTTGCGGATGGGTGCCGCCGGCGAAATCACCAGCATATCGCCCTTGCGATAGAGCGGTTCCATCGAACTGCCGGAGACTTCCAGCGCATAAGCATGCTCGTCGTTCACGTCGGGAAAGCGGATCTCGTCCCAGCCGGAGCCGACCGGAAAACCGCCATCGTCGAAATAGCCGCCCGCACCCGCTTCCGCGAAGCCGATCACGGGCACCGGCCGCGTCACCGGCTTCCCCTTTTTATCGAGGAGCGACATGAATTCATCGACGCCCGCCGCGGTGGCATCCAGAATTTTCGCGATCGATTCCGTGGACGGCCAGCGCGGACGGCCGTCCGGCGTCACCCGCTTGGAGCGATTGAAGGTGGTGGGGTCGAGCCCGGCCTTTTTGGCGAGCCCCGAAGGCGAATAGCCATAGCGGGCCGCGAGCCGGTCCACGGCACCCCACACCTGATGATGGGACAGCATCGTGCGCATGGCGTTTCCATCGATTCGGGTTACATGAATATTATCCTAGGAATAATCACCTTGGCGGGCGGTGTCCACCCACCTTCCCGCGAAACGATCTTGCGCTGCACCGGGTCAAACTTTAGCTTGCGCGGCAACGTGAACCTGTTTGACCTAGCGCTCCCATTCGCCCGGCTGCTCGACCCGGAGGACGCCCACCGGCTCGCGATCCGGGGACTGTCGGCCTTGCCCCAGCGGCCACCGCCGGCGGACGACGCGCGGCTGAAGGTCGAGGCGTTCGGCCTGACCTTCCCCAATCCCTTGGGGCTGGCCGCCGGGTTCGACAAGAATGCCGAGGTGCCGGACGCGATGCTTTCGCTCGGTTTCGGCTTCGTCGAATGCGGCACGCTGACGCCGCGCCCGCAGACGGGCAATCCGCGCCCGCGCATCTTCCGGTTGCCGGACGACAGGGGCGTCATCAACCGGCTCGGCTTTAACAACGAGGGGTTCGCGCCGGCGGTCGCGCGGCTGAAGTCGCGCGTAAGGCGCGGCATTGTCGGCGCCAATCTCGGGGCGAACAAGGACACCGCCGACCGCACCGACGATTACGTGGACGGCATCAAAACCTTCGCGCCCCACGCGGACTATCTGACGATCAACATTTCCTCGCCCAATACGCCGGGCCTGCGCGACCTGCAAGCCGCCGAGGCGCTCGACGATCTCCTCGCGCGTGCGCTGGAAGCGCGCGACAGCGCGGGCACGCGCAAGCCGGTGCTGCTGAAGATCGCGCCGGATCTTTCGCTGCCGGAACTCGACGATGTGGTGAAGGTCGCCCGCGCGCGGCGCGTGGACGGCATGATCGTCTCCAACACCACTGTCTCGCGGCCGGATTTCCTGCGCGACGTGAACCGGAAGGAGAGCGGCGGTCTCTCCGGCAAGCCGCTGTTCGATCTTTCGACGCGAATGCTCGCGCGCACCTACATCCGCGTCGAAAACCAGTTTCCGCTGATTGGTGTTGGCGGCATCGATTCCGCCGAAACCGCCTGGAAGAAAATCCGCGCGGGCGCCACGCTCTTGCAGCTGTATTCCGGGATGGTCTATCGCGGCTTCGGGCTGGTGGACGAGATCAAGTCGGGATTGCTCTCGCGCCTCAATGCCGCGGGCGGACCATCGCTCGCCGCCAACATTGGCCTGGATGCAAGGGATTTGGCGGCCGAGCCCTGATTATTTCCCGCCGGCCGAGCGCACGAAGCGCATGATGAGCCAGATCGGGAAGACGAGCACGGCACCGAGCAAGAAGTAGCGCCACAGCCAGGCGACCGCGTCCCAGCCGAGATCGAAGATCGCACGCACCAGCCGTTCGATGCTGTTCCAGATGTTCCAGGGATCGAAGCCGAGGGCCGCGAGCAGCACGCCGATCACCACCGACAGCATGACGAGGCGGACCACCACCCAGAAGGGCGAGCCGCCAAAAAACCGGTCAATCGTCTCGTTTGCCATCATGCCCTCCGGCCGAAATACACGCGCTGCGTTTAGCACGGAGATGATTTATGTACGAGGGCCATGAAATCAATCTCCCTGCATCTGGGCTCCGGCGACCCGGTGCTCGACCGCCGGCTGGAATGGGCGCGGGCATTTCTCGACAAGGGCGATGCGGCGGCGGCCATCGAACTGCTTCGAGAAACGCTCATACAGGTACCGGATTTTCTGGCGGGTCATTTTCTGCTGGGTGAAGCCTGCGAAGCGGCGGGCGATCGCGATGCGGCAGCCACCGCCTATCGCCGGGCGGCCGAACTCGATCCTGAAGACCGGCTTGGCGCGCAACTTCGTCTTGCGTGGCTGGGTGCACGGGAAGGGCAGGGGGCGATGTCGGGGAGTTACGTCCGCAATCTCTTCGATCAGTATGCAGCACGCTTCGACCGCGAACTTTCCGTGGCGCTTTCCTATCGCGGGCCTGCGCTGCTGCGGGCGGCCATCGAACGGCTTGCGCCCGAAGAAAAATTCGAGCGCGCGCTCGATCTTGGATGCGGCACCGGCCTGATGGGTGAAGCGATCAGCAATATTGCAGGCGAAATCACCGGCGTCGATCTGTCACCCGCGATGATCGAGGTAGCACGGAAGAAGAATATCTACGCGCGGCTGGAGACGGCTGACATTCTGGAATTTCTGCGGCGTGAGTCCGGGCGCTACGATCTGGTGCTGGCGGCCGACGTATTTGTCTATCTGCACGGTCTTGTGCCTGTTCTTGCAGAGATTGCCAGAGTTTCAGAAAGTCTTATTGTTTTCACCCTCGAAACGCATGAAGGCGAAGGTGTGATCCTGCGTGAAACGCTCCGCTACGCGCATGGCGAAAAACACCTGCGAAAAGCGGCGGAGAATGCGCGTCTTGATTTTTTGCTGCTGGAGCCGGTCGCGACGCGGACCGAAAAAGGTAAGCCGGTCGAAGGATTGCTCGCGGTGCTGGCCGCGCGCGGATCGAAGTTCAATCGGTCCGGAAGATGAAGCTCGCGAGGAAGCCGGTCATGATCGCGAGGAACGCCGTGCTGATACCGTAAATGAATCCGTGATCGCGCGCGGCCCGCGCCACCAGTTCCTCAAATCCCGTTTTTACGACTTCGACCGCCGTTTCCTCGCGGGCTAGAATTTTTCCTTCCGACAGCAGCATCGTTTCCACGCGATAGACGCCGGTGGGTGCCGTGCCCGGAATCGGCACCGTGGCGCGGAAAAGCGTCGGCGTCAGGAACGTGACACCCTGCGGCTCCTCGTTGAAGAGGCCCTCGCGTTCCTTCACGCGCAGAAAGGCGCTACGGAAAGCATCCTGCGGCTCGACATCCGCGAAATCGGTGCCGACGCGCTGCTGAAACGTATGGTTGACGACGCCGATGCGATTCCGGCGCAGAAATTCCGGCGGGCCGAGATCGGCGGGAGGCCGGCTCGTCAGTACGGAGAGATAGGACGGCACTTCAAGAAACTGGCGGGAATCATAGTTGATCCAGATTCCCAGAATGCGCTCCTTGCGGCGTGTGACGAAATTTTCGTTCGGTCCGAGCACGGTCACGACGAGATCGTATCCCTTGTCCTGAGGCTTGTCGTCGTCGATCGAACCGAAAAGTACAATGTCCGTGCCGGTGAAATTCGAACTGATCAGAACGCGGTGCGTGGAAACAGACGTGACCAGCCGTTCGGCATTCAGCGGAAACGCGGACAGCAGCGCGGCGGAAACCGTCGCGCATGCAAAGATGAAACCCTTGCGTGCGCTCACGGCAGGCTCTCCATTTTGATGACGGTGAAGAGATCGCCGGGCCAGGCGACGAGATCGACCGCGACGCGGAATGCAACGCCAAGCACCAGCACACCGAGCAGCAGACGCAATTGTTCCGCGCGGATCGCCTGGCCCGCGCGCGCGCCGAATTGCGCGCCGATGACGCCGCCGACCATCAGCGAGAGGGCGAGCACGATATCGACCGTGCGGTTCTCGATCGCGTGCAGCACGGTCGCGATCAGCATCGTGCAGAGCGTGAGAAACAACGACGTCGCGACCGATACGGAGGTCGGAACGCGCATCAAATAAATGAGTGCGGGAATCAGCAGGAAGCCGCCGCCGATACCCATGATCGCCCCGAAGAAACCGATCACGAAACCGATCACCGTGATCGGCAGCGCCGAAACATAAATGCGCGACTGCCGGAACCGCAGCTTCAACGGCAGACCATGGAACCAGGCATGGGTCCCCGGGCGGCGCACAACCGGTGCCGCCCCGCGATGCGTGCGCAAAATCGCGCGGATGCTTTCGGTCAGCATGATGCCGCCGACGATCCCGAGCAGGATCACATAGGAGAGCCCGACCACGAGGTCGAGCTGGCCGCGGCGCATCAGTATCGCGAAAAACCAGACGCCCACGGCGGTGCCGATCATGCCGCCGGAAAGCAGCACCAGTCCTAGCCCCACATCGACCAGCCGCTTGCGCCAGTAATTCAGCACACCGGACATCGACGAGGCGGCCATATGGCTCGGCACGTTGGCGACGGCGATGGCGGGGGGAATACCGACCAGAATGAGGAGCGGGGTCATCAGGAAGCCGCCGCCCACTCCGAACATGCCCGAGATGAATCCCACCGCGATCCCGAGCGACAGGATGACGAAGATATTGACCGGCAATTCGGCGATCGGGAGATAGATCGACACGGCGACGGGTCCGGACTTTGATTATGTGCCGCAGGCGTGCGGCGCAATTCTCATGAACTGCCGTCACGCCCGATTGTCAATCAAAGGTGGCTGACAGCGTTTATTTCTTGACGGCCCGGCGGCGGGCGGGGGCCGCCTCGGCTTTTTCCCATTCGGGATTGAGCTGGGTCGAATTTGCGGCGGCGTTAACGGGCGCTGGGGTCCACGTTTGCACCGCAAGCTTGGCGGCAACGAGGCTCTGCTGATCGAGGCGCTTGGCCACGTCGTCGCGCTTCTTTCCGGATTCCTGGTCACCCTGTGCGGCGGCAAGGGCAAACCAGCGATAGGATTCCGTCAGGTTCGGATCGACGCCAAGCCCTCGGGCATAGAGGACACCGAGATTATACTGGCTGTCGGCAACGCCCCGCTCGGCTGCCATGCGGAACCAGCGGGCGGCGCTTTTGTAATCGGGTGAGCCGTCAACGCCATCGGAATAGAGCACGGCCAGATTGTGCATGGCCTTGAGGTGTCCGGTCTCGGCCGCGATCAGGTAAAAGCGCTTGGCTTCCTGCGCACTCTTCGCGATTCCTTGGCCTTTTTCATACATTCCGCCGATGCGGTAGGCGGCTGGCGCCGACCCCTTCTTCAGGGCGCGCTCGAACCAGTTCATTGCTTCGGACGGGCTTACCTGCACACCGCGGCCTTCGAGATAGCGTGCGCCGATTTCATAGGAAGCGACCGGATCGCCGGCGGAGGCCGCCGCACGCAAACCGGCACCGCCGATTGTGAGCGGCAGTTCGTCGCCTCTTGCCGCGGTGGCATCCTTGCCGGCCGGGATCGAAGCGGTGAGTGCTGGCGGCGTTGCTGGTTTTGGGGGCTTCACCGAACCGGTCGTTTCCGGTTCCTGTTCCAAGCGCGCGTCGCCAATGAGCGGAACGTTCTGCTGCGGGCCGATGATGCCGGCAGGAGTGGTTGTCAGAAATGATGGCGTCTCGGGCAGCGCGGAATTTTTCTGCGGGGCCGGCGATTTTTCGGGCGGCGCGGCTTCCGGTGTGGAGGTTTTCGGCTGGCTGCCCGGCATCAGGTTGGGCAGGATGCCGTCGAAATAACGCATCGCCGTGAAGATCAGCAGGAACGCCGTGAGTGCCAGGAGAAAAGCCTGGCGGCCACGCGTGACCAGCAAGCCTGAGACTTTCTTCTTCGGCTCGCTTTCGATCGAGAATTTCTTCCTGTCGTCGCCGGCGGGCTCAGCCGCGGCGGATTGCGCGGCGCGGCGCGCCGCGGCGATGTAATCGGTCGCGCGCGCCGGATGTTCCGGCTGGCTGCCGCCGATGCCGCCAAGTGCTGCTTCGGACTGTGCAACGCGTTGGGCCGCGGTCTGGCTCGCGCGATGACGCGGTGCGCCGGAACCGGGCTCAAGCGGGAAGTCCGCCGGAATGTCGTCGGGGAGGTCGATGATCTTGTCGTTGCGCGGCAATGCCGGATTGATGCGCGGTTCGGAACGGATCTGCGGCGCGCGCGTCTGGACCAGTGAGGCTGGCTCTTCGACGGTGGTGGGACGGTGAAATGCAGCAGGCTCCGAACGCGCTTCGCGCGTCTGTTCGACCAATTCCATCGCGCGCGCTGCTGGCTTCGCGGGACGATCCGTATAGTCGGAAGCTTCCAAGGACACCGCGGATTTTGCTTCCTGCATCTGCGCGAAAAGCTCCTTCACGTTCTTTTCGATCGCGCCGAGCACGGAAAGCCGAGATTCCGCGGCATCAAGTTTGTCGGAAAGCGCGCGCAGACCGGCGTCCATGCTGCTGGAAGCGGCTTGCCCGGACTTGCCGATTGAGTGCATCAGGTCGTCGAGCCGGGAGCGGATTTCGCCGAGATCGGGGGTCGCCGGGGCCTGCTTGGTGGCGTGGTCGATGCGTTCGGAAAGCGCTTCGATGCGGCGGTCGAAGGCTGCCATGACATCGACCACAGCGCTGTCGTTATTCGCGCCCGTTGGGGTCGACTCGAACTTGCGCACCAGCGTTTCAATCTGGAGGCAGAGGTCCTTGAGCATGTCTGTCGGCAGCGCGCTTGCAAGCATGTCGCGGATTTCGGCCGTCTGTTCCTGCAGGCGTGCGACGGTCGAGCCATCGACGCTCCGCGCATTCAACGCATCGAGCTTGGCGGAAAGTTCCAGAAGATCGCGCTCGACGGAGGCAAAGCTCTCGGCCGGGCGAACGCCAGCGATCGCCTGGCGGATATCCTCGAGCGTCTGCGCGATCTCGGCACTGTTCGTTGCGTTTCCGCCAAGCTTGCCCTGATCGATGCGGTTCACGAGCGTTTCCACCGCGCGCTCGATCGCTTCCAGCGAGCGGCGCGGTGCAAGGTCCACGAGCTTGTTCGCAAGATCGGAAACTTCGCCGCGCAATCCGTCGATGCTCTCGGCCTGCAAACCGCTGCGGCGGATCGAATGCATTTCCTCGGTGAGATTCCGGAGCTGGCTCTCGATCCCGCTGAAATCGGGAGCGGGCGGCATCGGCATTTGCATCTGCCGCGGCTTCAACTGGCGCGGCATCGGCGTGCCGTCGAGCACGGACTGCCGCATCATGATGTCGGCGACGGCGGAGTCCAGTTCGGCGACCGTCGGCGGAATCGAATAATCCGCATAGCGGACGTTTTCGTGCTCCAGCTTCCGGCTCATCGTTTCGATGGTGCGGGAGATATTCTCGAGCTTGCGCTCGAGATCGGGCGAAGTGTTGGAGTTGGAAAGACGCCCGCGCGTAAACAGTTCTTCGATACGGTCATCGAGCCGCTGGATCGCGGAGCGGACTTCCAGCGGCGCGTTCCGGTCATGCGAGCGGTCGCGCATCATCTGGTCGATACGCTCGCTCAGCGATTCGATGGAGGAGTAGAGGGCGGTCTCGCCGCGTCCGCCGCGCGGCGAAAGTTCTGAATTCTGCCGGGAGAAATGATCGAGCCGTTCGGCGATGTCGTCGAGGCGCTGTTCGAGCGGATCGGCCCCACGGAGCGAACGGCGCGGGCGCTCGCTGCTCGCCGAACACTCGCGGATCGCGGTGTCGAGCCATTCGCCGACCGAAAGGCCCGAACGGCGTGCGGCATCCCGGGCCGCGGCCCAGGTTTCCGGCTCTACCGCATTGACGCTCCAGGGGACGCTCGCGCTCATTGAATACCCGTTCGCGGAGGGCGGTCTTGGGCATACGCGTTAACGGGCGTGCACCGCGCTCCAGACCCGGAAATTCGGCTTGTTATGGTAAAGGGCGGGTTAATTTTGCCCGGTTCCGTGTGCGAAAAACGCTGGCAACACTGGGTCTGGACGGTTCCGGCCGCAAAAGGCCCGCCCCGCCGCCCGGCCCGATGCGAATCCGCCCCTGTTCGCCGGATTTAATGAATAGGGCGTAGGCTGGGGGCGCGAATCGGTCTGCGGCAACGTGGGCTTTTTCTTCCGCTCCTCTGCCGCATTTCCGCGCGAGAAGCGGGCCCGGGGAGGCGGATAGAGAGGACTTTCATGCCGAGTTACAAGGCGCCGGTGGACGACGTTCTGTTTCTCCTGAATGACGTTTTTCATATTGAGCGCTATGGCAACCTGCCGGGCTTTGCCGATACCAACCCCGAGACCCTCGAAGCCATCCTGAGCGAAGGCGCCAAACTCTGCGAGCAGGTGATCGCGCCGCTCAATCGTGCCGGAGATGTCGAGGGTTGCACGCGCCATACCGATGGCTCGGTGACGACGCCGAAGGGCTTCAAGGGCGCTTACGACCAGTTGTCGGAAGGCGGATGGATCGGCCTCGCCTGCGATACTGAATTTGGCGGGCAGGGACTGCCGCAGACACTCACCTGGATTATGAACGAGTTTCTGACGGCTTCGAACATGGCGTTCTCCATGTATTCGGGACTGTCGCAGGGTGCGTATCTCGCGCTCCGCATCCACGGCTCCGACGCACAAAAGAAAATGTACCTGCCGAAGATCGCGTCGGGCGAGTGGGCGGCGACGATGAACCTCACCGAGCCGCATTGCGGCACGGATCTTGGTCTCTTGCGCACGAAAGCGGTGCCGCAGCCAGACGGCAGCTATAAAATTTCCGGCACCAAGATTTTCATTTCCGGCGGCGAGCACGATCTCACGAGCAACATCATCCATCTCGTGATCGCGCGCATCGAGGGAGCGCCGGAAGGCACCAAGGGAATTTCGCTCTTCGTCGTGCCGAAAATATTGCATGACGCCGATGGAAAGCTCGGCGAGCGAAACAAAGTCTCGTGCGGCTCCATCGAGGAGAAGATGGGCATCCACGGCAACTCCACCTGCGTCATGAATTACGACAACGCGACAGGCTGGCTCGTCGGCGAGCCGCATCGCGGGCTTGCGGCCATGTTCACGATGATGAACGAGGCGCGGCTCGGCGTCGGCATTCAGGGGCTGGCGCTGTCCGAAGTCGCCTATCAGAACGCCGTCGCCTATTCCAAGGAGCGCCTGCAGGGCCGCTCGCTCACGGGTGCGAAATTTCCGGATAAGAATGCCGATCCGATCATCGTGCATCCCGACGTAAGGCGGGTGCTGCTCTCGATGCGTGCGTTCAACGAGGCTGCCCGCGCGCTCGTGATCTGGATCGCACTGCAGGCCGACACCTATCACCGTTCCGATGACGCGAAGGCGAAGCAGACCGCCGACGATCTCATGGGTTTGCTCACGCCGGTGATCAAGGGCGTGCTCACCGATCAGGGCTTCGCCAACACCGTGCAGGCCCAGCAGGTGTTCGGCGGGCATGGCTATATTGCCGAGCACGGCATGGAGCAGTTCGTCCGGGATGTCCGGATTTCCATGATTTATGAAGGCACTAACGGCATCCAGGCGCTCGATCTCGTGGGCCGGAAACTCGGCCGCGACGGCGGCCGCGCGATGATGACATTCCTCGCCGATGCACAGGGATTTCTGAAAGCGCACGCTGCGGACGAGGCGATGATGCCCTATATTAAGCCGCTTGAGGCGGCGATCGGGCATCTGCAAAAAGCGACGATGTGGCTGATGCAGAACGGCCCGAAGCAGCCGGACAATGCGGGTGCCGCGTCCTACGACTACATGCATCTCTTCGGGCTGGTGGCGCTTGGGTACATGTGGGTGCAGATCGCCAAAGCGGCACTCGCCAGCAAGTCAAAAGGCAACGGTGCGGCGATGCGCATGGATGCCAAGCTGACGGCGGGCAAATTCTTCATGGAACGGATGCTGCCGGAAACGGCGGCGCACCTTGCCCGCATCGAAAGCGGCTCGCGTACCGTGATGGAAATGCCGGCGGAAGCGTTTTGAATTCACCCTCTCCCCTTGTGGGAGAGGGTGGTCCGAGCGAAGCGAGGACCGGGTGAGGGGTCCTTTGCAGGAAATACCCCTCACCCGCCTCGCAGCCTTCGGCTGCTCGGCACCCTCTCCCACAGGGGGAGAGGGAAAGAGGAGAGGCCATGACCGATTGCTTCATCTACGACCATGTGCGCACGCCGCGCGGCCGCGGAAAAACCGACGGCTCGCTGCATGAAGTGAGTTCGCTCGAACTCGCTCGCCAGACGCTCGCCAATATCAAGGATCGCAACAAGCTCGAGCCGAAGCTGGTGGAGGACGTGGTGCTCGGCTGCGTCGATCCGGTCGGCGAAGCGGGCGGCAACATCGCGCGCGCGGCTGCCATTGCCGCCGACTACGGCAAGGAAGTGCCGGGCATCCAGATCAACCGGTTCTGCGCTTCAGGCTTGGAAGCGGTGAACTTCGCCGCGGCACAGGTGATGGCAGGACAAAAGGAACTGACCATCGGCGGTGGCGTCGAGAGCATGTCGCGCGTCGGCATCGGCGCTTCGGGCGGTGCATGGCCGGTCGATCCGTCGATCGCGATCAAATCCTATTTCATGCCGCAGGGAATCTCCGCGGACCTGATCGCCACGAAATATGGAATCACCCGCGACGACTGCGATGCCTTCGCGGTGGAGAGCCAGAAGCGCGCGGCGAAAGCCTGGGATGCGGGACACTTCAAGAATTCGGTCGCCCCGGTGCTCGATGTAAACGGCATGACCATCCTCGCCAAAGACGAGCACCTGCGCGCGACCGACATGCAGTCGCTCGGACAACTGAAGCCGAGCTTCGTGCAGATGGGCGAGCTTGGCGGGTTCGATGCGGTGGCCGTGCAGGCGCATCCGGAGGTGGAGTTCGTCAACCACGTGCATCACGCGGGAAACTCATCCGGCATCGTCGATGGTTCTGCGGCGGTGCTCGTCGGCTCCAGGGAAGGCGGCAAGGCGGCGGGCCTGAAACCGCGCGCGCGAATCCATACCTTCGCCAGCATCGGCTCCGACATGGCGCTGATGCTGACCGGACCGCTCGACGTGACCGAGCTTGTCCTGAAGAAGGCCAAAATGAAACTCGGGGACATCGATCTCATTGAAATCAATGAGGCTTTTGCCGCAGTGGTGCTGCGTTTCCTGCAGTATTTCAAGCTGGATATGAGCCGTGTGAACGTCAACGGCGGCGCCATCGCCATGGGCCATCCGCTGGGGGCCACCGGCGCCATGATTCTCGGGACGGCACTGGATGAGTTGGAGCGCACCAACAAGTCCACGGCGCTGGTGACGCTCTGCATCGGCGCCGGCATGGGCACGGCCACGATCATCGAGCGGGTCTGATCGATGCCGAAGATCGACCCGCGAACGATAGAGCCGCGCACGAGCACGATCTATCCGAAGGAATTTGAGGCTGTAGTAGACGGGCGTTCAAAGCAGCGCCTCGGCGATGCGGCGGGCCTGACTCAATTTGGCGTCAACCTCACGCAGCTGAAGCCGGGGGCCGCGTCCGCGTTGTATCACTGGCACGAGTCAGAAGACGAGTTCGTCTACATCCTCGAAGGCGAAGTGATGCTGGAAGAGGGCGACACCAAAACGCAGCTTCGTGCTGGCGACGCCGCCGGATTTAAGGCGGGCGTTGCAGTGGGCCATCGCCTCGTCAACAATTCCAAAAGTAATGTTGTGTTTCTCGAAGTCGGCACGCGCGCGGCGCGCGACCGGTATGTCTATCCGAACGACGATCTCGTGGGCGAGAAAGACGAGAGCGGCGTTCGCCTGACCAATAAGGCTGGCATTCCCTATCGCTGAACAAGCGGGAGCTGACGATGGCTTACAAGAATTTCAAGCTCGACATCGACGCCGACGGAATCGGCCTGCTCACGTGGGACATGCCCGGCCGTTCCATGAACGTCTTCACGATGGAGACGTTGCAGGAATTGAGCGACGTCGTGGAGAAAGTCGCCGCCGACAAGGCGATCAAGGGCGTTGTCATCGCATCCGGCAAGGAAACATTCTCCGGCGGCGCCGACCTCACGATGCTAGAAGGCCTCTCGCGTATCTTCGTGGACTTCGTGAAATCGAAAGGCGAAGCGGCGGCGATGCAGGAATTTTTCGAGCAGTCGCGGAAAATGTCGGTGATCTATCGCCGCCTGGAAACGAGCGGAAAGCCGTTTGTCGCCGCGATCAACGGCATGTGCCTTGGCGGCGCGTTCGAGCTGGCGCTTGCCTGTCATTATCGGGTGGCAAGTGAAAACGAAAAAACCCGCGTCGGCCTGCCGGAAGTGAAGATCGGCCTGTTTCCTGGTGCCGGCGGCACGCAGCGCCTGCCGCGCATCATCCCGACCGCCGAGGCATTGCAGATGATGCTGCGCGGCGAGCAGGTTCGTCTCGACAAGGCGAAAAAGCTGAACCTGATCAACGAGGTTGTTCCGGCCGCGAAGCTGATCGAAACGGCAAAGGCGTGGATCAAAAGCGGCGGCAAGGGCGTGCAGCCGTGGGACGTGGACGGCTTCAAGCTGCCGGGCGGGCCGGTTTATTCCAAGGCCGGCATGATGACCTGGCCGCCCGCGAACGCGATCTATCGCCGTGAGACGTTCGACAATTATCCGGGCGCGCGGGCCATTTTGCAGTCCGTCTATGAAGGACTGCTGCTGCCAATGGATCAGGGCCTGCGTGTGGAGTCGCGTTATTTCGCGAAGGTTCTTCGCTCCAAGGAAGCGGCGGCGATGATACGAACGTTGTTTGTATCGATGCAGGAACTGAACAAGGGTGCCCGCCGTCCCGCGAACGTGCCCGCGAACAAGATCAAGAGGATTGCCGTACTGGGGGCGGGTTTCATGGGTGCCGGCATCGCCTATGTGAGTGCGGCCGCGGGAATCGAAGTCGTGTTGCTCGACCGCGATCAAGCCGCCGCCGACAAGGGCAAGAGCCTCTCCGACAAAATGATTTCCGAACAGGTCGCCAAGGGCCGCGCCAAGCCCGCCGACAAGGATTTGCTGTTGTCGAAGATCAAGACGACGGCGGACTACGCCGACATCAAAGGCGTCGATCTGGTGGTGGAAGCCGTCTTTGAGGATCGCAAGATCAAGACGGAAGTCATTCAGAAAGCCGAAGCGGCGATGAGCGGCAAGGGAATCTTCGGCTCCAACACATCGACGCTGCCGATCTCCTCCTTGGCGGAAGTTTCAAAACGCCCGGAGCAATTTGTCGGCATCCATTTTTTCTCGCCCGTGGAAAGGATGATGCTGGTCGAGATCATCAAGGGCAAGAAAACCGGCGACGAGGCGATCGCGATGGCGCTCGATTTCGTGCGCGCGATCAAGAAGACGCCGATCGTTGTCAACGACAGCCGCGGCTTTTATACCTCGCGGGTCGTCAGCACATATATTCGAGAAGGGCATTTGATGCTGACGGAAGGTGTCCCCGCGGCGATGGTGGAAAATGTCGGCCGCATGGCGGGCATGCCGGTGGGTCCGCTTTCACTGAATGACGAAGTCGCCGTCGATCTCGCCTGGAAAATCCTGCAGGCGACGAAGAACGATCTCGGCGCGGAAGTCATCGACGAACGGCAGGAAGCGCTTCTGGAGGAAATGGTCGTGAAGCGCGGCCGTCTTGGCCGCAAGAACGGCAAGGGCTTCTACGATTATCCCGACGGCGCGCCGAAGCGTCTGTGGCCCGGCCTCCACGAGATCACCGGCGAAGCGCGGCCCGGGGAAATCTACGACATCGACGAATTGAAGAAGCGCTATCTCGTGATTCAGGCTTTGGAAACCGCGCGTTGCGTCGAGGAGGGCGTCATCACCGACGTACGCGATGCCGATGTCGGCGGCATCCTGGGTTTTGGATTTGCTCCGTTCACCGGCGGCCCGCTTTCGTACATCGATGGAATGGGGGCCGGGAATTTCGTCGATCTCTGCAAGCGCTTTGCGGGCCGCATGGGTCCGCGCTTCGAGCCGAATGCTCTCCTGATCGAAATGTCGCGGAAGGGCGAGACGTTCTATGGACGCTTCGCGCCGCCGAAGGAAAAACGCGCCGCCTGATCAGAATGTCGAGCTAATGCCCGTCATGCGCATGATCAAAGCGATCACCCACATGACGATGGAAATCATCGCGGTATATTGCGCGTAGGTGAAATAAGCATCGCGCAGGACCGTGGATGCGGCCCATTGCGCGTAGGCTTCCGGCGGACGGAAATCCTTGTCGAGATAGAGCCACATCTCGGTCTTTTTATAATTCTGTGTCAGCGCGTAACGCGCTTTCAAAACCAGAATGAACGTCATCAGCATCGTCAGGATGCCGCCGGCCTGAAAGACGCGGATCGGATCGAAGCTCATGCCAACCATCACGCAGATGATGGCAAGCATCCCGAATCCGCACGCGCGCTGCACCGATTCATAAGCAAGCTTGCGCATTTCATCCATGAAGACACCCGGTCGGATTGACTGACAGGAGTTTGACGCCGGAATGCGTCCGGAGCAATCGGCAAACGCCAAATCACGAAAAATTGGTGTCAGCGAACGCCAAAGGCGAAGAAATTGGCCGCGGCCGGAAGTGTCAGCAGCGCCACGCCGCAGAGCCAGATAAACATGGAAATCGAGGTCGATTCGGACGCCCCGGTCCAGCGTTCATACAGTGCGGCAGGGATGCCCCCGGCGATCAGGGTCACGGTCGACAGGACCAGCGAAGACAAAAAGAACAAAATTCTCACATCCGAAAGGAAGAATGCCGGTGCGAGAATCTGCACGAAGACGAAAATCAAAAGGAGGAGCGGGGAGAAAATGCCGTTGATAATCGAGAACAGCATGATCCCGACGATGTATGGTTGCGCGATCATTGCGGCGTCACTCCCAGGGTCGGCGCCAGGCCTGTCGCCAGCAAAGTCATGTAGATCGCGATCCGCGCCGCAAACAGCCACACGACCGCCAGCAGCATGACGAACAGCGGCGGCACTGCCAGCGGAGTGAGATACCGGATCGGGCGCAAGACAGGATCCGTAATGCGCGCGAAAGCGGTCATGATGTAATTGGTCGAGGGTGGCGGGAACAAGAAGCCCAGAACAACGCGCCCGAGCATTGTGTACATCAACGCCGCCAAAACGAGGTTTGGCAGGTGGAACCACCAGTATTGAAAGAAAGGATTTTCCACAAACGAAATCTCCAGCCGATGCCGCTCTTCAAGCATGCCCTAACGAAAAAGAAAACCGCTCAGTCAAAAAGAAGCGGGGCCCCGTAGGGCCCCGCCATTTTTTGTATTAAGCGAAACGGCTCACTTTTCCTGAAGAACCGTCTTGCCGCGCGGCTTACGGATTTCGTCGATGTAAGCCATCATTTCCTTCGACGGAGCCTTGGTGAACAGGCTGACCACAATCATCACGAGGAAGCCGAGCGGTGCGCCCAGCAATCCGCAGTTGATGTTATTGAGGTCGAACCAGCCCACGCGGTTGGCCATCGGGTTCGCCGCAGACGCTGGAATGTCCGCTGCCCATTTGGGGTCGGCCAGGAGTTTGGCGACATCAATGAGCGGCTGACGGGTTTCCGGATTGACCAGCGACTTCATGCCCCACATCTGCACGCCAGCCTGCGGGAAGTACCGCGTGGTGACGAGATAGAAGACGCAGAGGCCGAAGCCGGCGATCATGCCGGCAATCGCGCCAGCCGTCGTCGTGCGCTTCCACCAGATTCCGAGCACGAGCGCCGGGAAGTTACCCGCCATAGCAAGCGAGAACGCCCAGCCGACCATGGCCAGAATGTCGCCTGGCTTGGTCGCCGCTAGCGCGGCCGAAGCGACGGCCACGAAGAACAACAGCACGCGGGCAACGGTGAGCCGGCGGATCGTCGCCGCGTTCGGATCGATCATCTTGTAGTAGATGTCGTGCGAGAGCGCGTTGGCGATCGCGAGCAGCAAGCCGTCGGCGGTCGAGAGCGCGGCGGCGAGACCGCCGGCAGCGACCAGACCCGAGATCACATACGGAAGGCCCGCGATTTCCGGGGTGGAAAGCACGATCACATCCGTGTTGATCACGAAGTCCGAGAACCGGAGCACGCCGGGGTGATTGGCAATCGCCTTACACGCAGCGATGGTTGCTTCCAGATTCACGGCGTTCTTGCCGCAGATCTGAATCAGACCGAGTTCGCCCCAGTTGAAAACCCAGGGACGAAGCTGCGTGATGTCTTTGCCGATGATGTTCGTATAGACCTCCAGCTTCGAGAACGCCGCGTAGGCCGGCGCCGAGAAGTACAGGAGGAAGATGAAGAACAGCGACCAGGCCACGGACTGACGGGCTTCACGCACCGACGGGGTGGTGAAATAGCGCATCAGAATGTGCGGCAGCGAAGCCGTACCCACCATCATGCAGAAGATGATGCCGAAGTAGTTCAGCGGCGTGTAGTTCATGAACGGCTGGATATGCGGCCGCAGCGTGCCCGGAGGGCAAGCCGTCTGCGTACACAGAACCGCGAGGCCGTCCTTCACCAGCTGAGCTTCACGGGCGGTGATTTCCTGAATCGCCTGACCGTACATCAACTGCGGAAGCGGCACGCCGTACTTCTTCGCCGACAGAATCACGATCGGCGTCAGGTACGCGATGATCAGCACGATATACTGAGCGATCTGCGTCCAGGTCACCGCGCGCATGCCACCGAGCATCGCGCAAAGCAGGATGCCGACGAGGCCGACGAACACGGCGACTTCGAACTGCATGCCAAGGAAGCGCGATGCGATGATGCCCGTGCCGAAAATCTGCGCCGTCACGTATGTGAAGGAGGTGCAAACGAGCACGATCACCGCGAGGAAGCGGGCGAAGTTGCCGCCGAAACGGAACGCCATGAAGTCAGGAACCGTATAGGCGCCGAACTTGCGCAGATACGGGCCGACCAGGATCGACACCAGCACATAACCGCCGGTCCAACCCAGCACCCAGGCGAGACCGTCGTAGCCGAGCAGGAAGAGCGATCCCGCCATGCCCACGAACGACGCCGCCGACATCCAGTCGGCGCCGGTCGCCATGCCGTTATAGAAGGCCGGAACGCGCCGGCCCGCCACGTAGTATTCCGAGATTTCAGCGGTACGGGTCATGACGCCGATGACGGCGTAGACCGCGAGCGTGAAGAACACGAAGAGATAGCCGATGACCTTATTCGGCACGCCCATCTGCTCAAGAATGGCGAGCAGAATGACGAAGCCGAGAAAGCCGCCGGTATAGACGCCGTACATGCGTCCAAGGTTTTTCATGAAGTCTGAAGTAGCTGCGCTTTGAGTTGCCATTGTTCTGGTCCCCCTCAATCTTCAGCCACGCCGTGGTCGCGGTCGATCTTGTCCTGCTGTTTTGCAAACACGAACAGCATGACAACGAACGCGATCAGCGATCCCTGCGCGGCCATGTAGAAGCCGAGCGGGAAGCCCAAGATGGTGATTTTGTTAAGTGAATTTACGAACATGTGGATGATGTATCCAAAAAACAGCCATAGGCCGAGATGGATAAGCATCAGCCGCGTCGTTGCTGCCCAATGTGATTCGTCGTTTGTTTTCATTTAGCCCTCCAGAAATTCCGCGATGGAGCGCGGGCCGGTCTGGACCGCGTCAACCTTGCGTTAAACGACCAAGGGTTCACCGAGCGTCCCGTTGAAACGGGATGGTTTGGCGCTTCCCCCGATAGACCGGCCCGCGGTTATTTTTTTTGCGGGTCCGAGCCTTAAAATTAACATTCGGTAAACTAAGGCCCCTATACGACTTTCGGCCACGATCCCCGTCGTAATACCAAGTAAAAACACGATATTTTTGCATTGCAGCACGCTCCGTTTTGTCGTTTGCCAAAAGCTTTCGCCATCCTCTCAATGGCTTGCAAAACGCTTGTCACATTGTCGGTGGAGCCATTACCGCTTTGCGGGGTAACTGTGTGCCGCATCATCCTTTCGTGGGACGTGGTATGTGAGCGGTGCCTGAGCAGCTTCAAACACCGGGGAAGGGAATACTGGCTGTGGACGTGTCCGCTTCCTTTCGATTCATCATTGCCGACGATCACCCGCTTTTTCGCGGGGCGCTGAAAGAAGCAGTCGGCACCCTGTTCAGCTCCGCCACGATTTTTGAAGCGGGCGGTTTTGAAGACTTGCAGGCGTTGCTGGAGCGCGAAGGTGACATGGATATCGTGTTACTCGACCTCACGATGCCCGGCGTGCGCGGTTTCTCAGGGCTGCTTTATCTGCGCGCGCAGTTTCCTGGCGTTCCTGTGCTCGTCGTTTCCGCCAATGAAGAGCCGATCGTCATTCGCCGCTGCATGGAATTCGGCGCGTCGGGATTTTTGCCGAAGACCATGAGCGTCGAAGCGATGCGGGTCGCAATCCAGAAAGTGCTGGAAGGCGGGGTGTGGACGCCGCCCGACGTCGATCTCAATGCTGGCGGGGATAGCGAGACTCGCGATCTCGTCGGGCGCCTCTCAACGCTCACGCCACAGCAGGTGCGTGTCCTGATGATGCTGTCGGAAGGCCTGCTGAACAAGCAGATCGCCTTTGCGCTGAAAGTCTCGGAAGCAACCGTGAAGGCGCATGTTTCCGCGATTTTGCAGAAACTTGGCGTCGAAAGCCGCACCCAGGCTGTGATCGCCGCTTCCAAGATCGAAGCAGGCCAGTGGCCGCAATTGCATAGCTGAAGTCTATTCCGCCGCCGGCCGCGCCACGCGCCCACCCGCGCCGCCGAGCGGAGCGAGGAGCCGGCGCGGAGTTAAAAATTGCGACGGGTTCTGAGCGGC